>Ga0272445_1000161_pt1 | contig 65955 bp, 66 predicted proteins | sample YNPCB0031_FD_194404 | JGI IMG/M metagenome (GOLD analysis project Ga0272445, IMG submission 194404) | Hot spring sediment microbial communities from Yellowstone National Park, WY, United States - YNP-CB-003-1 | ecosystem: Environmental > Aquatic > Thermal springs > Hot (42-90C) > Sediment...
TTAAGATGAGGGATCAGGCTTTAAAGCTCCACCTAGATGGATGCCTGAAAATTTATAACTGTTTATCGCTGTTAACATTATATCTATGCATGATGTATTCTGGGTGAATTATAGAGCTACGAACATGGATATACTCTCCAAGTTGGAGAGGCTACTCGAAGAATCCGGTGTACTTGAAGGTATAAGTTCAGGTGATGTCGTCGCCATAAAGATTCATCCAGGTCTATATGGTAGCGTAAGGTATCTTAGACCTGCGTATGTTAGGAAGGTGGTCGAGATAGTTAAAGCTAGGGGTGGTAGGCCGTTCGTAACGGAGACTGTAGGTCATAACCCATCTAGTAGTAGGGGTACTGCTGAAGGATATATACGTGAGATGATAGCTAACGGTTTCACATCGGAAACTCTAGGTGCACCTATAGTGATAGCCGATGGATTATGGGGTTTGGATGAAATTAAAGTAGAGATAGATGGGTTGAGGCTTAAGGAGACGCGAGTAGCTTCAGCTATAGCGTACTCAGATTTCCTAATATCGTTAGCTAGGGTTAAAGCTCACGGCTCGGCGGGGTTAGCGGCTTCTATAAAGAATATAGGCGTAGGATGTGTAAGCCGTGCAGGTAAGAGTAGGATACACTTCTATTCAGGTCCATCGTTGAACGTGGAGTTATGCGATGGATGTGGTCTATGCGTAAAATACTGTAAGCTAAACGCTATAGAGCTTAAGAACGGTAAGCCTACGATAAATCCAGCTAAGTGTAATCGATGCCTTATATGCGTCAATATCTGTCCTAGAAAGGCTTTCACCGCTGAAAGAACAGAGCCTCCGGAAACTCAGTATCGTATAGCGGATTCAGCCTTAGCCGTATCGAAAGCGTTGAAGGGTAGAATAGCATACGTAAATGTAGCGGTGGAGATAACGCCTCAATGCGATTGCGGTAGAAGGGTGGATACGCCTATAGTACCGGATCAAGGTATATTCGCTTCTAAGGACCCTGTAGCTATAGATAGACTCGTAGCCGATAGGATAATAGCGGCTCCGGGTATACCTGGATCTGCCGCTGAGGATGCTGGAGCATTAGAATCTGGGTCGGATAAGATTATGAAGATAAGGGGTACTGATTGGAGAGTACTCCTCGAAGCAGCGGAGAAGGTTGGGTTAGGCTCTCAGAAGTATCGTGATATAATGTTGGATATATAGAAACGTGGACAGATTACCTATGGAGTTTTCGCCGCTTTTATGTTTATGGAGGTTCTAGGCATGCCATACCGGGTAGATGTAGTAGCGTTTAAATAGTGTAGTATGCTCGGATTAAGGTGATCGTTATGTCTCTCCTAGAGAGGAGGCGTCTAGGTCGTATAGGATATAAGGCTAGTGTAATAACGCTTGGAGGATGCGGTGTAGGTAGGCTGAGCCAGGAGGAAGCAGATAAAGCTATCGAGTATGCCCTAAGCTATGGGGTGAATATAGTGGATGTAGCTCCAAGTTATGGTGAAGCTGAGGTTAGGTTATCTAGATGGGTTCAAAGATATAGAAGTCAGCTCTTCATAGCTGAGAAAACTCTAGAGCGTAGCAGGGATGGAGCGCTGAGAGAGCTGCATAGTAGCTTAGATAGGCTCGGGTTGAAGTATTTCGATCTATACCAGATGCATGCTCTAGGGGAGCCTACAGATATAGAGAGGGCTTTTGATCGCGGAGGAGCTTTAGAAGCGTTAATAGAAGCTAGGGATACAGGATTGGCAAAATACCTAGGTATAACAGGGCATAAAGATATGCGCATCCTCCTGAAAGCTTTAAAGTTATTCGATTTCGATTCTGTACTACTACCTGTAAACCTTGCTAGTATGGTGGCTCCATCACCCGAGAACGATTTCAGACCTATACTGAGTGAGGCTGCTGAACGCGATATAGCCGTGATAGCTATAAAAGCTATAGCTAAGGGTAGATGGAGGGACAAGAGAAGGTACTCAACCTGGTATGAACCCCTAGATAATCAGAGCGACGTGGATCTAGCCGTATGGTTCACGCTATCCCAGGAGCCTGTAGCCACATACTCACTACCATGCGATGTGAGGTTATGGCCTATGGTACTGGACTCAGCGGCGAGATTTAGAAGGCTATCATCTGAGGAGCAGATCAAAGCTGTAGAGTACGCTAGAGAGAAGGGTTTCAAACCTTTATTCCCAGAGAATCTATAAACACTATATAGATCGGTAGCTCTCTAAAACGTTAAATCGTATCGATACGCCTACCAGAAATTCAGGGGGATATGAAGCTCGCTTACCTAGGACTCCCCGATCATCATGAAATCTGATGGTCTATTACCTAGAAGTAGCCGGTAATATTCGTATCCATTCTTTTCGATAACCTTCTCAACCTTCCCTTCAGCTATTATGCTCTCTCCCCTCCTAGCCTGCTCGCAGAACCTCCCTCTGAAGGATGCGATCTCAATCAACGGCTTAACATCCCTAACGCCACTTAAAACCTCCACGTTCGATACCGTGTATCTACATGGGGTGAATATAGAATCAGAATCATCCTCAACCCTAGCTTTTATCCTAGCATAGCCTATAAACCTATACAATCTATCTCCGTAAGATTCTCCAACCTCATCCCAATCAACCACGAATCTTACGAAGAAATCCCTACCTAGAAACCTTCCTTGACAAACCTTTCTAGATTCAACCTCATAGAACCTTTCGAAAGGCATCCATGTATCCCTAGAGCGGAAATCATACAACCTCCTCAGATCGTTCAAGTTATATGGTGAGAAACCGCTCCTCCTCTCGCCTAGTAGAATCTTTAATCCATCATATACGGATAAACAGTTCCTCCTACCATACACGATGATATCTATATCTGATTCGAAGCTATGCAGATCTACCAGTATCGAACCTGAAACACCTATATGACTTAGAGGAATACCTGTAAAATCATGGATAACCTGAATTAGCCTAACTGCTTGGTATTCTACGATATCGAGGTTATCCTTACCGGTTAGAGTGGAAGCCTTCTCCACCGGCTTATAGAGCTTCAATATAGAATCCCTAGGTACACCCTCCATCCTCTCATCGAAAACATGATCATAATAGATGTAGTGTGAATACCTCTCACGGAGGATCCTATCCCTATCGCTTAAGGAATAAACCTTAGTATACCTCCTACCGAATCTTACCCTATCCCCAGCCGGATCCTCAAAATACCTTAGATACGCTACAACCCTATCCGGCGGATGGATAAGACCCTTAACGTCGAATATCAAGCCTTCGATAGTTTCGAGGAAATCCCCCTCACGAGCTTCTACCAGCTCACCCCACCCGCCATCTAAAATTTTAAACCGTTCAATAAAGCTATCATCAGAGATGAAGCAGTTAAATCCGCGGTCGTACCTGGATTATACTCCCTACCAAGACTATGTAGCCTCTCATCAAGCCTCCATATAGCCTTCCTCCCCTCCTCAGTGGTCAAACCGCCCATATCCAGTATCCTCCCAGCCTCCATCGATATCCATAAAGTCTCCATCATACCCACCTCTACAGCTCTCCTTATATCATCTTCAACCTTAACCCCAACACTCCTAGCGATAAACGTATCCGGAAACATGGAAAGTATCCTCAGGAACGTATGGACGGTAGCAGTATTTATATCCCTCGTCGATTCGAAGGTTTCGATCAACTCCCTAAACCCTACTTCAAAGGATATCTCCATACCGGTTACAAGCTCCCTAGCGATACTATCGTAGAATGACGACTCAGACATAATATCGTAGAGGGTTATACCATCCCTGAGGATCTTCCTACCAGCATCCTTATCATACACATCCGGAGCCCTCCCGTAACCAGCCCTCCCCATCCTACGGGGAGGGCTAGCCACAGCTATAGCTCTATAAACCTCTACAGCGTCAACAGGGGTTGTCGAACGCATAACATCGTCAATATTCCTCCTCAAACTTTCAGCTTCAAATCCCCCCTCCTCGATATACGTTTTAGCAGCCGCTATCGAAAGAGGAATAAATAATAGGCATACACCTAGATGCGTATTCCCACCATAATGCGATGATATAACATCTATAACAGCTCTTCTGATAAGCCTCCCAACACCCAACTTCGATAGATGCAGCCTTCCCCTAGCCGCCATAATACCCTTCAAAGCGGCAAATCCGATCGATCTCCCTAAAGCGATCGATCCAGCTATGAAATGTTCGAAACGGGCATCGCTCCGATTCCTAAACCTATGAACATTACCAGGCTTAGGCCAGCCGCTAACCTCCAGAGCTGAAGCAAGCTCAGCGGAACGCCTAACATACTCGACTACCCCCTTTGTAGTTAACCCCCTCAACTCCGCTCAAATATATAAAATGGAACCTAAAATTCACCTTTTCGTCACATCCTCCATATATAGCTCCGAAGGTAGTCGAAGAATTTGCCATACCCTTAATCTAAGCAAAGCTTAAATGACCCCCTAGAGAATCTATCCGAATTAACTATGTAGCCGGGGTAGCCTAGCCCGGTAAGGCGCCGGACTCGAGATCCGGTTCCCCCTCATGGGGGATCAGGGGTTCAAATCCCCTCCCCGGCGCCTACAACTTAGATTGCTTGTAACTAGTTTTTATTTAGATATCTGTTGTAGTATAATCGATTAGATATGACCGAACGGTTAGCCCTGCTGGGTAGCGGGAAGGCTTTAACTAGAATCGATGAGTTAGCCTATGCTTCTCGATGGCCTGTATTCACAGATGAGGAGAAGAGGGCTGTATGCGAAGTACTGAATGGCGGAGATGTATATTCGCCTATCGAACGGTTCGAACAAGAGTTTGCAGCCTACCATAATGTTAGATTCGCTTTAGCTCATAATAACGGAACTTCTTCTCTTCATTCAGCATACTTCGCCGTAGGTGTAGAGCCTGGAGACGAAGTTATAACGCCAGCTTATACATGACATCTACAGGTAGCTCCGATCCTAGCTTTACACGCTATCCCTGTTTTCTGCGATATAGATCCTAGATCTGGATGCATAGATCCCAAGGTTGTTAAGCGTAAGATTTCTGATCAGACGAAAGCTATAGTCGTCGTACATCTCTTCGGGGCTGTAGCGTCTATGGATGAAATCCTCTCGATCGCAGAAGATCATGGTATAGCCGTGATAGAGGATTGCTCCCATGCTCACGGTGCTAGATATAAAGGTAGGAAGGTAGGTACTATAGGCGATATAGGCTGCTTCAGCTTACAAGCTAGTAAACTTATGACTGGTATAGAGGGTGGGGTATTGATAACCAGTAACGAGGAGTATTATGAGAATGCCTGTTAGGGCATTATGAACGCATACCTAAGCTTAGGATGGAGAAGTATCGTAGATACTATCGGATCGATATGGATATGGTCCCCGCATGCTTCGGATTCAAGTACCGTATACATCCGTTGGCTGCAGCTATAACTTCCATACAACTACGCTACTTAGATGAATGGAACTCCATCAGAAGAAGCAATATGGTATATATAACTAGGGCTCTCAGAAATCGGAGAGGAGTTGGGAGGGGTGTTCGAACCTCCTTATGAAGCACCTGAGACTGAGCGTCTATGGTATGGGTGTGTATGCCAGTATTACTCGGATAAAACCGAGGTACCGAGAGCCGACTTATAAAAGCTTTAAGAGCTGAAGGTCTCTACGCGACGGATATGCGCGGATATCTTCCAGTATACTGGAATCCCATATACGAGGAGAGGAGTGTATGGGCTAAAGGGGTATCCGTTCGATGCATCTTATGTAAGTCGTAGGATGGTATACGAGAGAGGTATATGCCCTGAATCTGAAAGAATATGGCGTCGCACCGTATGTCTACCGGTATTACATCGTAGGGTGAGTATAGATCTACTCGACGAATACGTATACGCTGTCGAGAAGGTTTTGAGGAATCTACCTATTTAAAGTGATTCGAAGTAGCTATCATACCGTTTTTATGGTCTGGTTAGAGGAGTCAATCTTATATAGGTTGCATGCCGATTTCCTCATCGATGCAGGTAGAGGTAACTCCTCAACCTAAAACTCTGAAGTTTACAGGTAGATGGCTCGAATTCGATGGCTTCGATAACTTACCCGAATTCCTATCTAGGGAATTTAGGATACCTAGAGGTAGATGGTCTATAGATGAGGTTGGAGGTGAAGGTATAGGTCTAAACGTGGAAGAGAACCGTATAGAGGTATGGGGTGATAGAAACGTATACTACGCTACGATAATACAGTTGGTAAAGTTGAAACCAGGATACCTACCCGAAGTATCTATTGAAGAGGAGTTCAATTTCAGTTTCAGATGCTTCCATCTAGATATAGCTAGAGGGGGTGTACCTAAGCTTGAATACTTCGAGAAGCTTCTAAGGCTACTATTCCTACTCAAATACAATTATTTAGCTGTATATGTGGAGGATCTATTCCCATGGAAATCGTATCCGGAGATAGGCATAGATAGAGGTAGACTTACATATGATGAATGGTCTAGGGTCGTATCGTATGGATCGCAATTAGGGATAGATGTCTTCCCTTCACTTGAGATTCTAGGGCATATGGAGAATATACTGACACTACCAAGCTTCAGAAGATTCAGTGAATGGCATAGACCGGAGGAAGGGTGCCTAGATATTTCGAACGAAGAAGCTAGAGTCTTCGCTATGACTCTACTCGAAGATACATTAGATCAGACTAAATCTAACTACATACATGTAGGTGGCGATGAGACATGGGCTCTAGGTAGGGGTAGAAGCTTAGATGTCACCGGGAAGTTCGAAGGTCCGAAGCTATACTTAGAATTCTACAGAGAGGTGATAGATAAGGTTAGGCGCAGGGGTAAGATACCTATACTATGGGGTGATATGATATCTGGCATGTATTTAAGGGGGAGGGAAGCATCTGTATGGAGCGAGCTCATGGAATCAGATCTATGGAGATCCGTTATCGTAGCTAACTGGGATTACCGTCCGGAATCCAAGGAGTACTTTAAACGTAAGATAAAGCTTTTCTCAGAGAGGGGGTTGAAGCAGTTCGTCTGTCCAGGGTTAGCTAACTGGAATAGGTACTACCCAGATTTCGATATAGCTCTAACCAATCTTAAGAACTTCCTCGATGCAGCTAGAGAGGAGGGTGTGGATGGGTTCATGATAACGGCGTGGGGTGATGACGGGGAGGAATGCTTATTCTCGTTCATAGAGCCCCTTATACTAGCAGCTATAGAATATGGTGAAGGTGAAGGTAGATGGGAGGATAAATGGTCTGCTCTAACGGGTGAGCATAAAAGTATAGTCGATGCTAGAAGATCCCTCGGTAAGATGGAGATAGCTGAATACGTGAAACCCACGTTATTCCAGCCTAGATCTAAGCTTAAGGGTAAGGAGAGCATATACGAGTATTGGAGATCTACTCTTAAGACTATATTAGGTTTCAACCTGCCTAGAGATCTAGACTTCTTAAGGAGATGTGTCGAAGTAGGTTTGAAGAAGATCGATGGATATGATTCTATCTCAGATTATATCGGTCTATCCAGCATCTATACAGATCTATGGCTTGGTGAAAGGAAGCCTAACGGGTTGGAGAGGGTCATCGGTAGATTTTGGTCTGCGGCTTCTCATCGTGATCTAGAGCTACGCCTACGTAGGAGGGTTGAAGATTGATGCATCCTATCCCTCAGGAAACGATCGGGATGATACTATGCGGAGGGCTGGGGAGGAGGCTTAGACCGTTAACAGACTCTACTCCTAAACCGTTGATAGAGATAAAGAATGGATACACTATACTCGATAAACAGATACTAGATATGAAGTATGCAGGTATAAATCGTGTTATACTCTTGGTAGGGTATCTTCATGAGAAGATAGAGGATAGATACGGCGATAGATGGAATGATGTACGTATAGAGTACTCCGTAGAGGAGGATCCTATAGGTACATGGGGTGCTGTAGCTACCGCTCTAGAGAGGTTTAAGCCTAGATCCAATATACTCATATCAAATGGGGATATAGTAACTGATCTGAATATAAGGAAGATGATTTCCTCATCTGGTAGATATCCTGCTGTGATGTTTATAGTTACTATGAGGAGTCCATACGGTATAGTGGAGCTTAGCGGGGATAAAATCATAGGATTCGTAGAGAAGCCTCAGCTACCATACTATATAAACGGAGGATTCTACATTGTGAACGAGGGATTCGATCTATTGGGGTTTATCGGTAAACCTGAGGCTCCATCGGATCTCGAAAGAGACGTATTCCCGAAGCTAGCTAGATCGGGTTTATTAGGATACTATATGGAACCATACGATACATTTTGGAAGTCTATAGATACGGTTAAAGATCTAGAAGAGGTTCGTAAGGAGTTTGCATACAGGGAGGATAAACCGTGGGGCTACGAGAAGCTTATCGAATCGAGCCCGTCATATATTTATAAAAAGATACTAGTTAAGGAGGAGTATAGGATACCATTACATAGGCATCCAGCCGACGAAACGATCTACGTAGTTTTCGGTAAGGTTAAGGTGGGTGTCGATGGTAGGGAGATTCAGATCGATCAGGGCGAGAAGTATACGGTTAAAGCCGATGTTGAGCATGCAGTGCTGGCTATCGAAACAGCGATGATAGATTCCATATCATCACCGAACGTCGATGAAATCGAGTGGCTAGACGATCAGTGGATAATATAGGTAAGCATTTATCTAGGTATCTCCTACATGATCATATCTCGGTGAGCTGAGCTTCATGTCTATGGATGTATTTCAAGCTATAACCGGTAGACGTAGTGTTAGAGCGTTCAAACCGGACCCTATTCCAGAGGAGATAATCAACCGACTATTAGAGGCAGCTCAATGGGCACCCTCAGCTGGGAATATGCAGGCTAGAGACTTCATCGTAGTTAAGGATAGCGATGTGAAGCTTAGATTAGCCGAAGCCTCTTGGGGTCAGTATTTCATAGCAGAAGCACCGGTAATCATAGTCGTATGTGCAAACCTTGAAAGATCTGCTCAAAGGTATGGTGAGAGGGGTAGGAGTCTATACGCTATACTAGATGCAGCTGCTGCTGTAGAGAACATGTTGTTAGCTGCATACGCTTTAGGTTTAGGTACATGCTGGATAGGGGCTTTCGATGATGATAGGGTTAAACGTACGCTCTCGCTACCGGATCACCTTAAACCCATAGCGATAATACCGGTGGGGTATCCAGGGAGACAGCCTAGACCAACGCCTAGGATACCTATAGATCGCATAACCTATAGAGATAGATATGGAAACCCATACTTCCGCTAGATTCTAAAGCTTATCTCAGCGTTTTTATGCATCTCATATCTCCTGAGGTGGATATATCCATTGAGATTTAGCCTACTTCGGAGTCGTTTAGGATATAAGCTCTCCGATAAACTAGCTAACCCTGATGAGAAGGAATACCTAGAACTAGCTATATTCTCATCTATACTGGGAGCAGGTATAGGCTTAGCTATATCAGCATTCATTCTGTTATTCCATATCGTATCTAGTATTCCTAGGCTTCTGATGCAATGGCCTCCAGTATATGTACTACTACCCGTTATAGGTATTCCTACGGCATATGGCATAGTCCATAGTTTTTCGAAGGATAGAAGAACCGGTTGTGGTACGCATAAAGTTTTGGAAGCCTACCATGTTAAATCCGGCTTCATAAACATTAGTGATGCAGTATCTAGGAGTATAGCTTCATCCATAACCATAGGTTTAGGTGGGAGTGCAGGTTTAGAAGGTCCAAGCCTACTTTTAGGTGGAGGTTTAGCTTCATGGGTAACGGATAAGTTAGGTATGAAGCCGCACATCATACGTAGATTGATGCTTGCAGGTAGTGCAGCAGGTTTAAGTGCTGTATTTAAAGCTCCGCTCACGGCTATACTCTTCGCTTTAGAGATACCCTATAAACGCGATATAGAGAAGGATCTCTTCATACCGGCTCTCTGCTCATCTATACCAGCATATTTGATAGCATCTTCGATCCTAGGATGGGAGTATATAATAGAGTTCAAACAGCAGGTAGTATATCCTATAACGCCATGGTCTCTAGCGATATCTATAATGGTGGGTTTAGCTTCAGGATTGATAGCTGTGATATTCATAGAGGTATTCACACGCATAGGATCGATCACTAGGAGGATCTCGAATGATCAAAGGGATGCTGTTCTACCCTTACTAGGCGGGCTTATACTATCGATTATATGGCTTGTGACACCTGAAGCTATGGGTATCGGATACGATGTCGTAGGTAGAGCTTTATCTGGAGCATTCACCTCGATTTCATATACTTCCCTCATCATACTAGCTAAGATCATAGCTACATCCATCACTTTAAACTTCGGTGGAAGTGGAGGGCTCTTCATACCATCGATAGTTGTAGGCGCGCTCTTAGGTAATGTGCTATATCTAGCGATCCCTAGAGGCTTATGTGACTCCTATCTACTATCCGTATCGGGTATGGCTGCTCTCATGGCTGCATCGAATAAAACTCTACTAGCTAGCATAGCGTTTGTAGCTGAGACATGCGGTCCGCGGTCGATTATACCTGCTACTATATCGGCTTCGATAAGCTACATGGTATCCGGTATGAGATCTTTATATGGAGATATCCAGCCGCCTAGGAAGGTAGCTGAAGAGGAGAGGGCTTTAGAAGAGTTATATCATATAGTAGCCGAGAATGTGCCTGCTAGATTATCCAACGTTAAAGTCGAAGAGGTTATGACGAAGAATCCGATATACCTGACGGAGGATATTACAGTCGAGGAGGCTTTAAGGTTTACTAAAAACTTCAACTTTAGAGTATACCCAGTGGTCGATAAAGAATCTAGATTGATAGGCTATGTAAGGATCGAAGATTTGATATCGATATCCGAGTATAAGCGAGGATTGAATCTATCCAGTGTGAGTTTAAGAGTTCCCACGATAGCTACCCCAGATGAAAGGTTTATAGATGTCGTTGAAAGGATGTGCGAGAAGGATATCGATCATATATATGTAGTTTCAAGTTTAGATGATGCGAAGCTTGTAGGAGTTATATCGGGTATAGACGCTATTAGAGCGATTCTATCCCTAATGGGAGTATAGATCGGATAGCTAGGAGTATGCAGAGCTGCATCTAACACCCTTCTCACGGCATATCTCCTCTATACGTCTCTTCACCTCTATCCACCACTCGCTATCCTTCCTAGTTAGTGAGGTAAGTCTATCGATCGGGTAATCCTTATAGCCCTCCAGCCTACCCCTCATAGAGTCTAGAACCCATCTCCTCAGGTTAAGTTTATCGTATATGACCTCGCATCCTATACGTCTAGCATTATCAACCACTAATTCGATGCTATCGTAGCTATCGTTCACATAGGGTATTATAGGTCCTAGGAATATCCATGTCTCCACACCTAGGTTGGAAACCTCCTCTAAAGCGTATACCCTCCTAGAGGGTGGCGGAGCTTTAGGCTCTATCAGTTTAGCGATATCTTCATCCATAGTAGTTATGGTTATCCCTACATCGAACATACCAGGCTTTAGTAAATCTAGATCCCTAAGTATAAGATCGGATTTCGTTTGTATCGATACGTGAAGCTTTCTTGCTCTAGATAGGATCTCTAGACACCGCCTAGTTAGCATATACCTAGACTCTAACGGCTGGTATGGATCCGTAACCGTGCTAACCCCGACAATCCCGCTGAATTTACTAGATCCGATCTCCTTAGCTAAAACCCTATAGATGTTACGCTTAACTTTAACGAACTTACCCCACGCTAAAGCTTCAACTCTACTCTTAAGCATAGATCTACCGTAACAATAGATGCATCCATGTTCGCATCCCACATAGGGGTTTAAAGCATAATCCAGATCTGGAAGTCTACTACTGACAAGTGCGTACCTACATTTCACCATCGAAACTCTCAGACGGCCAGCCTCCAACCTAACACACTATCCAGCAATATATTTTGATATCCTTAAAGATTAAAGTTTAAACATCATATGGGGAAAATAGAGGGACTGTCCGAATCTGACTTAAGAGGGTGGGCTGTTAGACCGCTCACCGTTTGGGTATATATCTAGCCCCATACCTATCTATATGGAATAACTCTTCTAAAGGTTTTCTAGGCCTTTGCGGTGGGCTTTCATCCGGTACCCCTACGGTTAATAGTATGATAACGGATAGCTCTTTAGGTATACCGAGTATCTCCTTAACCCTATCTTCATCGAAGGCTCCTACCCAACATACACCTAGACCCTCCTCGTAAGCTTCGAGAGTCATGAAGCTAGCGGCTATGAACGGATCCTGCTTATACCATCTAGAAGCATTTGGGTCGCCGAGTACTACTACTATAAACGATGCATCAGCTACGAAGCTTTGACCCCTACACGCATCTACAAGTTTCTTCTTAACATCCCTATCCTTAACTATGATGAAGCTCCAAGGCTGCCTATTACCGGCTGAAGGTGCAAGCCTACCAGCTTCCATTACCCGTAAAATCTTATCCTCCTCAACCTCGACGCCCACCTTATACCTCCTTATAGTCCTACGATTCTTAATTATATTGAAAACCTCCAAGTCGTACACCCTAGATCAAACCTAGTCAACCCCAGATATATTAATATTGCTGCAGGTTATCGAGAGATATGCTCGGTGGCTTACAATGCCTAAATATACGATTCCAAACTATATGAAAGCTGCGATCCTCGAAGCCCCGTTCACGGTGAAACTGAAGGTTATACCTACGCCTAAACCTAAGATCGATGAAATCTTATTGAAGGTAGCTGCATGCGGTATATGCGGTAGCGATGTGAGATACTTTATAGGTGAGAATCCATGGTCGCTACACACTCTAGGCGTAGAAGAACCTATACCCCCGAATACTATACTCGGGCATGAAGTTTCAGGCCTCGTAGTGGATGGAGGTTCACCGGAATTCGAAGATATGATCGGATCCAGGGTTGGGGTTATAGCCTTTAAATCCTGCGGTAAATGCTACTACTGCTTAAAGGGTCTCCATAACCTTTGCGGCGACATGCTCCACATAGGTCATGACGGACGGTGGAAAAATGTAGAATATACACCTGGAGGATATGCCGAATATATGGCTTTATGGCATGATAAAGCTCATCCTATACCGGATAACATAAGCTTCGAAGAAGCCACTCAGCTAGATGGCTTAGCCGTAGCGGTGCATGCAGTCTATAGAGCTAGAATAAACCCTGGCGACACTGTCGCTGTTCTAGGGGTTGGACCCATAGGACTTATGATCCTGCAAGTAGCTAGGGTTATGGGAGCATCTAAGATTATAGCTCTAGATATTAGGAGTAAACCTTTGGAGATAGCTGAAAATCTAGGTGCCGACTCGGTTATGGATGTCTCTAGGGTGGGCATCGACGATAGCCTTCTAAAGGAGACTAGTGGCATAGGTGTGGATGCTATCTTTGATACCGTATGCTCAGAATCTACGGTTACCCGCTGTTTAAGATCCCTCGCTAGAGGAGGTAGATTGATTCTCTTAGCGTTAAATCGTATAGATCTCAAGATAAATCTTCTAGATTTAAGCGGTGAAAGGATCGTAACATCTTCATCCAACAATCTATACCATGAATACACTACGGCGGTTAACCTGCTTTCCTCAGGTAGAATACAGGTTAAACCGTTTATAACTCATACATTCAAGCTGGATGAGGTTGAAGAAGCATTCCATGTAGCCCTCCATAAAGATGAGTATGACGCTATAAAGATCGTACTGAAACCGTAGATAGAGGTGATCCATTTAGAAGCTTAACTAAACTTCGATCGTAAGATTATCTATCGTTAAAATCCGCTTGCACAAGTTTAGCTAGGATCACCCACCCCCTTCATACCTTAAGAATCCTATAAAATCTATTAAGGGTGTATTATAAGATTTGACGGTTACGGATATACCTACCCTATTCTCGCTTCTACGATTATTTCCTCATAATAGGGTTTATAGCAGATCTAGCGTTCAAGAAGATCGGTATATCCGATTTACTGGTATCTATAGGCCTAGGTATATATTGGCCGGTCCAACGCTTGGGCTAATAGACTCAGAATATATTCGAGGGTTTATGCGGATCCTATCAACCCTAGCTATCGCTACAATACTCCTCGACGGAGGATTGAGCTTCAAAATCCATAATTTCAGGTGCATCGAGAGCTGTTATCCTAGCTCTATCCGGCTTCACATTATCCATAATCTCGGTAGTCGAGTTCTCTGCCTTAATCCTAGGCTGGAGTATCCATAGTGGAATACTATTCGGAGTAATAGTCGGTGGTACGAGTTCAGCCGTGGCGATCCTATCGTAACCAGGCTATCCCCCTAGATAACAGAGTAATCTCTATCCTAACCCTCGAATCTATACTGACAGATGTATTCATCGTAATCTAGGCTTAACCCTTATGAAAATGCCTCTAAGCTTAGCCGATGGGTAGATCGTATGGGCTTTAGCTAAGATCCTATCATGTTTCTCCATCGGCTGTCTTTTAGGTATTATCGCAGGCTTGATATGATCTAAGATATTAGAAGCAATATACAGGGAGGTGTAGAGAGATATTCTAATGTTATCGTTGACCCTATTGCTATATGGGCTAGCTGAGATTCTGGGTGGAAGCGGCCTGATAGCTTCGCTTTCCTTCGGTTTAGCTTTAAGAAATATAGATTCATTATGGTCTCACCCTGAACATAATGCCATTAGCATGGATATCAAAACGTTTCAATCTCAGATATTATTCCTTACGAGGACGTTCCTATTTGTCTCTGTAGGTGTAATTCTGTATTCGATGATATAGGTATTATGATAACAGGGTTAGCTATATCCATAATTCTTGCAGCTGCAAGATATCTCGCGGTAAAGATATCGTTACTAAGAGCACCGTTAATCGTTAAGCTTAAAACATGGATGTTAACAATTATGATGAGTAGAGGTTTAGCTACAGCATCCATGGCAAGCTTAGCATCCTACTAACATATACCTAACTAATAGCGGTGAGATATATAGTCCAACAACATCGGTCATAATCCATAGTGATATTCTCCTCTATAGGTACCGTATTCGAGAAGCTCTCATCGTAGACTCCTCAGGTAAATATTCTTCCCATTCTCCCTAGTTACATAGTATGCTAAAGGACAAGATGGTGGAGATTAAAGCTTCCACCATGCAGTGTTAGCTAATGCATAGCATATATCGCTTAGAGCTTTAACCTCCGCCGATATATTCACAATGCTATAGAACCATAGATATTCCCAGACCACTCCCCCCCACAATCTTGTAGCAATCTTAGGGAGTGGCATGTGAGTCGGAAGATATTTCCGCTTCTATTGGCGATATTCTATAATCTTGCACTCTTCCTTAAGTATAACTCTGTGGCTTACATGTATAATCTATAACCGAGGTTCCCATATAGGGCACATTATAGGTAAGCGTTGATATCGTAACAATCAGGAGATTAATAATATCTATTTTAACCTAGAGGCTATATACTTAGATAGATAGAATATAGCTAAACCGACCATATAGCCTAAGGCTAAATCCCATATCGATGATACTACTCCTACGACTATTACTAGTATCAGTCCTAATCTATCGGATTTAGCTAGATTCAACAAAGGCTTACATAGCTCTAGACATGCGAAGAATAACATAGCACCTACGACGGCGGATGGAAAATTTCTGAAAATCTTCGCCATCGGATCCGCTAGCATTAACGCTAAAGCTACCTCGAATATCCCCTCCATAATCATAGATCCTCCAGTTCTAGCTCCGAAGAAGTATTGTGATGCGAATCCTCCCGCTCCATGGCACATTGGGACTCCTCCTAGGATCGAGGAGAAGATATTCAGCACACCCATATTTAACGCTAATCTCTCCTCCCTTAATCTCCTCTTAGGAAACCTCTCATTCACTGCTAAGCATGTAGCTAGGATAGCATTCGAGAACGTTAGTATTACCTGCGAAAAAGTTACCGTAGCAAGCCTATACGTAAAATCCGATATAGATGGTAGGTAGAGATCTGGAGCGCTTAATCCTATGATAATGGATCCTAAATTGCTAGAGGATAGTAGTGCTATAGTTAAACCTATGGAGAAGACAGCTAACGCCGATGGGATAACTTCAAACTTATAAGAGAGTAAGACTATCAAAGCTATGCATATTAAGGCTAATGGTAGATTCGATAACATGAAATCTACAGCTTCCCTTAAGAGAATTATGGCTAATCCGAATTGTACACCACGTATAACAGTTATAGGTGTTAGGCTAGCTAGAATGTTTACTACACCTGAAAGGCTCAAAATAAGCCATACGACACCTGTGATAAAGCCGGCTAGATATACTTGTTGAGGCCTCCATCTTTCAGCTATAGCCGCTGTAGCTATAGCTTTCTTCGGCTCGACGGGTAGCGGCAATCTATATATGAAACCTAACGCTATATTTGTGATCCCCATCGCTAAGAATACCCCTACAGGGTTCAATCCTAGTATCGCGATGTAACTTACTATGAATGGATTTATGGGTCCGAAATCCCCTAACGCGCCTGAAAACTCTTTGATACTAAACTCCAGGTCCTTCACTCTAACCATCTTTTAGATATAATGGTTAGAGTAAGGGAGATATATCCGTTTCTATACTTTATATTGCTTAGCGCTCCTATCCTGCTTATTTTCAATAACGATATAATGTTGCATCATAATTCTGGCTTATGTTGGTATAAATGTCTAATTTTCAAAATTCTTATATATCCGATATGAATTCTAATGGATATCCTGGTCCATCTCATGTTAAAAGCTCTACTATCTAGAGTATATCACAGAGTGGATCCACCTTCTCTATCGCACTATAGTACGTGAAGTGTACCGCATTCTTACCATGACGGATCCCTCGATAGTTATGTGTAGTCACGGTTGGTTAGCCTTAAATCCTCTCAGATCCGTATTATACTGTTTAGATCAGCTATGAGTCTTCCATCTAGACCTATAATAGATTCTATTAGCAGTATCGAAAATCTCGATTTTAGTAAGGGCTTCTATAACTGGTTTGCATCTTCCGATAGAATTGGAGGTAGCTTCTTCATCTTAGATCCGAATGGCGGTGTAAGGATTGTCTGCGGTGAGGGCGGCTGGAAGCTTGAGTATAAGCCTCTAATAAAGGTCTCTGAAGGGGAGTGTTTTACCTTCGAAGCCGAAGCTTCATGTAAACTGATGAAAACCAGATTTTGCGGTAGAACGGGTGAGCTAGATTTCTTATCGACTAGAGTAGAGGTTTTAGACGAGAATAGGAATCCTGTAAGGATAGTCTTTGATAGATGGATCTTCGGGGATTCCGGTGAACCTTTCATACGTACGGATCTAGGTCTATGGAGGTGCGGGGATGTAAGGCTTACCGGATCTAAAGATCTAAAGCGTAGGATAAGCTTCTTTCAGGTACCTAGGAACGGAAGATATCTATCTATAGTTTTGGAGGGTAGGGGTGAAGGGGAGAGTTACGTGAAATATCTTAAGCTTAGACGTGGGGTTCCTATCGAGATAGAATCCACCCATCATCCACCCCCCCTTACAGTTGCTCCTAGAGCTATCGTGTATAAGAGGATCCCCCTCGGCAGCTATGCCGCTAAATTTCTGAGGATAGGCGATCTCGATGGAGATGGCCTGATCGAATTCCTATTCGCTCAGAACGAGAAGATAGGTCCAGGAGATGTATATAAGCATATAACATGCTTAACCGCTATAGATCTAGACGGTAGGATTCTATGGCAGATAGGCTCTCCGTCGATCGATAACTTTGAGGCTTCATCAGATCTACCTATCTCCGTATACGATCTCGATGGGGATGGTAGATGTGAAGTTATATGCTGTATGAACTTTAAGATACTGGTACTCGACGGATCGACAGGAAACGTAATACGTACGGCAGATACTCCTGAATCGTATGCTGGTGGAGGATATGTAGAGGGGCCTGAAACGCTCTTCGGTAGGATTAACGGAGATTGTATAACTATATGCAATCTAAGAGGTTTAGATAACGATAGAGACTTCCTCCTTAAAGATCGATACAACAATATATGGGCCTACACAGATAGATTAGAGATGTTATGGCATTATAGCGGTAAGCTTATACATTCCCCCCTAGTCTATGATATCGATGGTGATAAAAGAACAGAAGTATTCGTAGGAGATGCCTTCCTAGATCACGACGGTACTCCTATATGGCATATAGATATATACGATCACTGTGATAGCGCCGTAATATATAGGCATAATGGCAGGCTTATACTAGCTTTAGCCTATCAGAGTGGAGGATTCCACTTTCTAGATGCTGAGACAGGTGAGCCTATAAAGGAATACTATCTAGGTCATGCTCAAACGCTCTCGTTAGGGTATATAGGTGCTGGAGGGGAACAGCTCATATGTGGACATACATTCTGGGGTGGGTTAAACCAATTTATATTTAATCTAGATGGAGATATAGTTTACGCCATATTCGGCGGAGTATATGGATGGATACCTGTGAATTGGGTTGGTGATGGATCGGAGCTACTAGCATCTCCTAAAGGATTATATGATTGCTATGGTAATATGGTTGTCGAGTTTCCAGACCCGCATATAGGTAGTATATGGGGGCCTAAAGTTTTCGCATACGATATCTATGGCGATGCTAGGGAGGAAGTTATCGTATGGGATGAAAAGTATTTAACGATCTATACCCAGAGAGATAGGGCTAAACCTAGGTATAGATTCGAGAGGAGGGTATACAATCAAACCTTCTATGGAAATGGAAACTTCGCCGGTTATAGGATCGAATTGGAGTGAAGCCTAGATTTTCTCTAAAGGCTTCGCTCTACCGAATATCGGAGTCGTCCTCTTTACAGGTTTAGCCCATAATATAGCGTTGTATATTACCCTTCTCACGTTAGGATCATAGTATATCGGATAGGTTTCATGGCCTGGGCTGAAGTAGAATATCTTACCCATACCTCGATAGAAGCAGCATCCGCTTCGGAAAACTTCACCGCCTTTAAACCAGCTTATGAATACAAGTTGATCTGGAGGAGGTATATCGAATGGCTCACCATACATCTCGCTATGTTCTATCTCGAAATACTCATTTAATCCATCTGCTATCGGATGTCCAGGAGATACAACCCATACCCTTTCAAGCTCCTCAGCCTCTCTCCATTTCAAAAGACAGGTAGTTCCCATGAGGCGTCTGAATATCTTAGAGAGATGCGCTGAATGGAGGACTACAAGCCCCATCCCCTCGAATACTATCCTACGGTATACTCTCTCGACTACCTCATCGCTAACTTTATCGTGAGCTAAGTGACCCCACCATACGAGTACATCTGTCGATCTAAGCTTATCCTCTGTTAATCCATGCTCTGACTCATCGAAGGTAGCTGTGCTAACCTCTAAATCCCCCTTTTCCCTGAGATACTCTGCTATCGCTTCATGTATACCTTTAGGATAGATCTTAGCTATCTCGGGATCCTTCCTCTCGTGGATATACTCATTCCATAGAGTAACTTTAATCCTCTGCATATCGACTCACCCTTTAACTGTATTCGATATAGATCTACAAATACTTTAGCTTAAACTCTAGTCGATCCGGATGGCACCGATATCTCCATGTAGCTATACTATCTAGAAAATATTTAAGCTTCAAGTCATTATACCTACATTACGGAATGAAATATATGCATAGAGATGAGATGAAGCATATCGATGAAGGTAGATTCTTCTTCATAGGCCTTTTAAGCTTGATATGGCTTCTCGTTAGAAGCGGTACTAAACCTTCAAGAATAGTTTACCCTTGTCAAAAGGTAGCTTTAGCGAACGTTCAAATATGGTTCGCACTATACATCGCTCCGCTCTTATGCATAAATCGTTATCTAAGCCTATCTTCCATAGTAGAATTCCTCAAGCGTAGAAGAATTTTAACGATCACTTCAGCATGCACGATCTTAGTAGGATCTATCATAGCTTGGTTGATCTTAGGAGGCGGTCGTGAAGTATCGATAGAGTTAAGTATAGAGGGAAGGTTAGCATCTAAACTCCCATCATCGGATATCTTCGTCGTCTCTGGTACCAACGGTTATGATGGTGGTTTTCATAGACTCATCGAGCTTATGTCCCTATACGGAGTTAAATTTTACAAATCAGATACGGTAAGCGAGCTTAAAGGACCTGATGGGTTGATAGCTCGCGATGATGTTATCATAATAAAGGTTAATTCGCAATGGGATGAAAGAGGTGGGACGAATACGGATCTATTGAAAGCTGTAATAGAAGCTATAGTAAACCATCCGGATGGATTTATCGGTGAGATAGTCGTAGCAGATAATGGTCAAGCTCAATATGGACCGTATGGTACTGGAGGTAGTTTAAACTGGGATCGTAATAACGCTGAAGATAAATCTCAGTCTGTACAGAAGGTTGTAGATGGATTCTCCGATAGATATAGGGTTTCGACTTATCTATGGGATTCTATAACCCTTCAAAGAGTTCGAGAGTATAGCGAAGGCGATATGAGTGATGGATACGTAGTATACGATAACCCGGATCCTAAAACTGGGATAATAGTTTCCTATCCTAAGTTCAAGACGAAGTTTGGTACGTATATAAGCTTCAAATACGGGGTATGGGACCCAGGATCTAAAGCCTATCGCAGCGATAAACTTAAGCTTATAAACATGCCGGTCCTCAAAACTCACTCTATCTACGGAGTTACCGCATGCGTGAAGCATTATATGGGAGTCCCATCAGATAAGCTCACGCAGCATAATCCGCATACATCTGTAGGATCTGGTGGTATGGGTACACTTATGGCTGAAACTAGATTCCCAACTTTAAACATCCTTGATGCCATATGGATTAATCCATATCCAAGAAGTGGCCCTAGAACGTCTTACAGTTCAGCCGTCAAGGTAGGAGTGATAGCGGCTAGCTTAGATCCTATAGCGTTAGATTATTGGGCTTCGAAGAATATACTCATGAAAACCGCTAGTATTCTAGGCTATAGAGATCTATCATCGATGGATCCAGATAACGTTTCACCTGGGTCACTCGGTTCATGGCTTAGATTATCGATGGAAGCACTTATAGAGGCAGGATATAAGGTCGTAATAGGAGAGGAGCATATAAACGTATACGTAGCTAAATATCGATAGCTAGAAGTATTCTGGTACGAATACGAGAGCTGCTACTGCAGAGCCGTACAAGCCTTCGGGTACCCTCATAACCTCTATCCTATAGCCTACATCCCTTAGAGTAACGCCTCTAACTCTAGACATTTCGTTCAATCTAGATTGAAGGGCTGCTTTCAGCTGATCCTCATCTATGTTACCGTGTGCCTCGGCTACTAAACCGTAATCATCCCCCTCTATAAATCCCCATGCTATCCCGGCTCCTAGCAATTCCCCGGGATCTCCTTCGATATGAGCCATAACTACGAATGTTATAGCTCCAGCTTCTATATCATAATAGTCGATCTTCACAGAACCTTTAGGTATAATCGAACTAACTGGGACGAGATTACATTGAGCTATACCCGCATTCATCAATGCTTGATCGAAGGCATTAAGTTTAGATACAGCACTTAACGCTTTTCCGCTCGTTACGAAAAACCTCTTAGGTAGGATCAACCATCACCTCTCCACTAGATTTTAGAGCAAAACAATTATAGGTAAAATAAAAATGTTTGGATTGAAATCAGGCTTACCCTGATCGTCTCAGCATTAAATATATCTATCTAGGATCTGTAGCCGATCTAGGCTGTGGATTCCTCGCAGGAGTTACCTATAAAATGGTGTTGTCCTCTATAATCTACAATTAGGGTTGGCTGTAAAGGATTTGGGTAGGTTCAAATATGGGTTTAGATGGCTTAGGATACCTGTATTCACTGTTGAAAGTCTACAGAGGGCTTTGAAAGAATGCAGAATCACTTTAGATTTAGGTTTATCTTGGGTTGAATGCAAAGTTTCAGGTAGCTACCTATATGTGGATGGTTTGCGTATAAATTTATCTAGTATTAGTGATCTTAAAGATTATCGTGTAGTATATCTTCTAGAAGATAATGTATTTAAGCCTATAGCATTCTGGGGTGATGAACACTTCTATAAGCTTACATCCTTTAGGTATGATTCTGCACCTACCTTGGAAATAGATGGTATCCATATGCATAGGGTATCTGGTATATCACCATGGGATGATGCGAAGCTTAAGGCATATAATCTGATGGTACGTAGAGGTATGCGGATCCTAGATATAGGTACAGGTCTAGGTTATACAGCTATATGGTGTAGACGTATGGGTGCTAAGGTATATACGGTAGAAAAGGATTTATGGGTTCTTAAAGTTGCCTCCCTCAATCCTTGGAGTAGGTTCCTAGAGGATCCAGATATAGAAGTGATAGTTTTAGATGCATACGAACTTGTAAGGATGCTACCAGACTCTAGCTTCCATAGAATACTTCATGACCCTCCTAGATTTAGTTTAGCCGGAGAACTCTACAGTTTAGAGTTCTACAAAGAACTTTATAGGCTGCTCAAATCAGGCGGGCTTCTCCTACATTATACCGGTAAACCTGGTATGGTTCAAGGTCGTAGACTCGTAGGAGGAATAGCTAGAAGACTACGTGAAGCAGGGTTTGAAAAGATTGAATGGATAGAAGATGTTCAAGGCTTCAGATGCCTAAAACCCTAATCTTTCATAGCTTCGATTCTAAAGTTCGTAATACCTGCTCGCTTACCAGCTTTCTCCAACCTTCGTAGGCATTTACGTGTAAGTTTACCTACCTCATCTTCATCGATGTATACCACAGCTTCTCCCCCTCGCACCTCCACCCTATATCTATTCACATACCTGTTTAGAATATTCTCTATGACGGAGGATGTTTCTGACTCCGTCGCCTCCCTGCGTCTGATAGGTACGACGAACGTTCTCTCTCCGAAGACGTATATCTCATACTCGACTTCGCCTGAGAGGTAATCTCTTACCTGAACTACAGGTCTTGCTAGATCCGAATCTCTTAGACCGTGAGGTATTTTCACAATAGTTTCAAGAGAGTATACCTTCATCACGAACCCATTCTCTAGAAATATAACCGTATCGACTATGGACGGTATCATACCGAGCTCAACCCTACCTACAAATCTCTGGATAGCATCTATAGGTGTAGTAGCATGTACGACCCCTATCATACCGACACCCGCCAATCTTAAGTCGGCATATAACTTGAAATCGTTAGTCCCCCTCATCTCATCGAAAACTGTATAGTCTGGTCTACTAAGGAGGAGGACGTCATATATCTCATCAGGGTCTGAGACATTTTTAGAGTATTGCGTTATAGCATCTGGGAGCTGTAAATCTCTAGGAGACTCTATAGTCTTAACGATTTTCCCTAGACTCAAGTAATGTTCTGCTAGAGCTTGAGCAAACGTAGATTTACCCATACCCGGTGCTCCGGCTATAAGTATCCCCTCGGCTTGGGATTCAAGCCTACTTATAAGCTTCGACGGTAACTTATAATCTTCGAGTGTGAGTTTAACTATAGGTTTAACAGCTGTTATCTCTAAGCCATCGCTAAACGGCGGATAAGCTACCACTATTCTATAAGGTCCCATCTGGAAAATCTTAGATCCATCTCTATCGACTTCTAGGTATGCCTCCCCGCTCCTTACCTTATCCATAAAACTCTCAACTAACGCCTCTAAATCCTCCCTACTTAGAATTATCCCGTTAATAGTTTCGAAACGCCATTTACCTGGTATACCGCGTTTAAGTCTAGGCGGTACACCCTCTTTAAGATGGACAGACATAACATCTTCTCCGAAGAAATCCTCAAGTTTAAGTTTAGAGGATGAAGGCGTATATATGCATCTCACGTTTAATGCTTCAGCTATACTCGCTAACGCTAGATCGCATGTAACTATCGAAGCACCTATCCTTAAAGCTTCTCCTACGAGTGACTCAGGAGTATCGCTCTGTATAGGCGATATACTTATGGATACGCCCATCTCCTTAAGGAGCTTCACAGATTCTTCGAGGCTTTGAAGAAGCCATTTATCACCGCTTAAAAATCTTTCACGTATCTTCCTAAGTATTATATCCGGTATTATGAGCTCACCATCGAGCACCCCGTCTAACGCAAGCTTCTTAATGAATCCATTCCTTAGCGCCGATAGATCCACTATGAACTTGGACAAGCCTCACGATACTCCAAGCTATAACAGTTTTAGCTTTATATAAACCTTACCTTAGATAGCCTATGCCTTAAGATATAAGGTGGAGATACCTCATAGCTGAATCTGGTGCTAGCGTTACTACCGTACCATCTATAAGCTCCTCTGCTATCCTTAAAGCTATATGCAAATTTGCACCTGTAGATAAGCCACCCATTATTCCTTCAAACCTTATAGCATCTTTCATACATTTCAACGCATCCTCGAATCCGACATCCTCTATCCTATCGATCAATCTACGATACCTTACATAGATGTTTGGTATACCATCATGTGAAAGCCCCTCTATCCGCTCACCCGTCGCGCCTAAGCCCTTAGAGATAGCCGACCCTCTAGGTACCACACCTATAATCCTGATATTCTTAACCTTCTCCTTGAGGTACATAGCTACACCTGCTATCGTTCCGCAGGTACCTATACCCATGACGAAAGCATCGATAGCACCCCCTACTTGCATATATATCTCTCTCGCAGTTGTTTCATAGTGGGCTTTTACGTTAGCTTCGTTATCGTATTGATTAAGGAATACTCCCCCCTCATTACGTGCAACCTTCTGTGCAGTTTTTAAAACTTCGTCGTATCCTCCGGGTACCTCGATCACGGTCGCACCTAAAGCTTTAATCAACCCTATTTTTATAGGTGAAACTCCCTTCTCGACGACGAGTATCGCTTTATAGCCTAGCTGAGCTGCAATCCATGCTATAGATAGAGCAGTATTCCCGCTTGATGCTTCGACAACCACTCCACCTGACTTGAGTAAACCCTGTCTCTCCGCCTCCCTAACCATGTATACGGCGATTCGATCTTTATGGCTACCCGTAGGATTCATGTATTCTAATTTAACGAGTATCCTAGCCATACCAGGCTTCCTAAGTCTCTTAAGCTCTACGATCGGCGTCCCTCCTACCAAGGATACTAGATCCCTATACATCGCCTAACAGCCTCTAATCCTTTGCTAGCCGGGGAAATAAATTTATATCGAGATAATTCGCCTTTACGGATTCGGTTATGCTCTTCTTCATATTCACTACAGGTTTATGCAATCTTAAATGCGACTATTGCGGTGGAAGCTTTCCAGAGAAGCTTGTCCCTGCTAAACCTCTCTACGATATCGATTCACTCCTCAGATTTTTAGAGAATAGTAAAACCGTATCTATCGTATTCTATGGGGGCGAACCTCTACTAAACACGAAGTTCATCTCTAAATTCATGGATAGCTTCGATGCTGAAAGATATATTATTCAAACCAACGGTTTACTCCTAGAAAAACTAGACCCAATATACTGGCGTAGGATGGATACGGTTCTACTATCTATAGACGGTGTAGAATACGTAACGGATAAGCATAGAGGAGCTGGCGTATATAGCGCTGTAGTCAAATCAGCGTATAAGCTTAGATCTCTAGGATTTACTGGAGATTTAGTAGCACGTATGACCGTTACAGAAGATACGGATATATACAGAGATGTATTCCATCTTATAAAGCTAGGTTTATTTGATCATATCCACTGGCAGCTTAACGTCGTCTGGTCTTCTCCATGGATGGATTTTGATGGATGGTGTAAGAGGTACATGAACGGTTTGTGCAAGTTGCTAGATCTATGGATTTACAAGTTAGAATCAGAAGGGGTAGCTCTCGGTATATCCCCCTTTCAAGGATGCTTGAAACGTATTATAGAGGGTGGATCATATCCTCCATGCGGAGCTGGTGTGGATGCTTACGCAATATCTACAGATGGATCTATACTAGTCTGCCCTATATCGGTAGATGTGGATTGGGGTAGATTGGGTAGCATATATTCGAATACGCTTGATACGTTAAAAGCAGCACCGAAGATCGGTGAACCATGCATCTCATGCGTAGAATTCAAGGTGTGTGGAGGCAGATGTCTCTATGCTTATATGGAGAAGCTATGGGGCGTGGATGGCTTCCGTAGGATATGTGATATAACATTATCTATGATATCACTTCTGAGAAGCCGTCTAGATTTGATAGAGAATGCCCTAAAGATCCACGGTGTAAGGATGGATAGCATACTCTATCCACGGTTCAATAATAGTATTGAGATAATACCATGAAAGATTAAAGTTAATAGCTTCTAGTTCATCCGGGAATTTATCGGTGTATACTGTTGAAAGCCGCAGTCCTCTATGCTCCTTACGATCTGAGAATCGAGGAAATGCCTATACCTGAAATAGGTTATGGAGAAGTTTTGGTTAGAATAAGAGCTGTCGGTATATGCGGATCAGATGTACACTTTTATACGACCGGTAGGTGTAGCGGCTTCATAGTTAAGGAGCCACTAGTACTGGGACATGAATGTTCAGGTGAAGTTGTAGAGGTTGGCGATGGGGTTAATAACGTTAAGGTTGGAGATAGAGTTGTGGTGGAACCCGGCTTTCCATGCGGTAGATGTCACTACTGTAGGATAGGCCGATATAATCTATGCCCTAATGTGGTATTCTACGGTGCACCCCCTACGCATGGTGCATTCAGAGAATACTCTCCAGCTAAAGCTTCTTTCGTATACAAGATAGGCGGCCATATGAGTTTCGAGGAAGCTGCTTTGATAGAGCCTTTAGCCGTAGGTATGCAAGCTGTTAAACGTAGCGGTATGGAAAGCGGGTCTACCGCAGCCGTATTCGGATGCGGACCCGTAGGACTCTTAACGCTTCAAGCAGCTTTAACTTCAGGTGCATCGCCGATCATAGCTATAGATCCTGTCGAATATAGGGTAGAACTTGCCGAGGAGCTTGGAGCGATGTATACCGTGAACCCTATAAGGATAGATGTAGTAGAGTATGTAGATAGGTTAACTAACGGTATGGGGGTTGACGTGGTATTCGAAGTATCAGGTAATCCTAAAGCCTTTAACGATGCTTTAAGAATCATTAGACGTGGAGGGGTTCTAGTTCAAGTAGGTATGTTTGAAGAGAATGTAACGTTCGATCCAGCTCTAATAATCGATAAAGAGGTAGATATACGTGGAGTTTTCCGTTACGCCAACGTCTACGAGCAAGCGATTAAACTCGTGTCATCTAACAGAGTTAAACTTAAGCCTCTTATAACGCATATATTCCCGTTAGATCGAATAAAGGATGCGTTTAACGTCATCATAGAGAAAAGGGATAATCCTGTAAAGGTTATAGTTAAGCCGTAGCGATTATTCGATTTACCTAGCCATGTCTAGAAGATTATATTCCACGGATATACGGCGTATAGAGGTTAACGCTAGATTTCTAGGTTTATCTGAAATACAGATGATGGAATCTGCAGGTAGAGCCGTAGCGGATTATATATCGAATAGATTTAAGCCTTGCAAGGTTGCGGTTTACTGCGGTTTAGGTGGAAACGGGGGTGATGGATTAGTAGCTGCGAGGTATCTAGCTTCTCGTGGGTTCGATGTTAAGGTAGTATTGGTAGGCCACCCGGATAGGATATCCCATAGGAGTACTCGAGAAAACTGGATTCTTACATCGCGTCTAACCACACTAGATACTTACATAGCTCTAGATAGCTTATCCATACCTAAGGTCGAAGCTGACGTATATATCGATGCGTTGCTAGGAGTAGGCGTTAAGGGTGAAGTTAAGCCTCCGATATCTGAAGCCATAAAGATCCTTAACACTATAAATAAGTTTAAGCTATCCGTAGATATACCATCCGGGCTTGACTCTGATACAGGTGAAATACTGGCTTACGCAGTTCGAGCCGATGCTACCATCACTTTTCATGGCATTAAACCTGGGCTGGAGGCTAGACCGGATTATGTAGGTGAAATAATAGTTGCAGACATAGGTATACCACCTGAAGCCGAGTTATACGCTGGGCCAGGTGATCTTAAAGCCGTTATCAAACCTAGAAGAGTAAAATCTCATAAAGGTGATTATGGTAGAGTACTCGTTATAGGTGGGAGCGAAAGTTTTACGGGTGCACCTACTCTAACAGCTTTAGCAGCATTCACCATAGGAGTAGATCTTGTCGTCATAGCAGCCCCAGAGGTTACGGGTTGGATAATATCTTCTTACAACCCAAACCTTATAGTGGCTAAACTTCCTGGAAGCCACCTAAAAGAAAGCCACCTCGAGCTCCTCAAGGGGTGGATAAATCGATGTGACTCCATAGCTATAGGTCCAGGATTAGGTCTTAACGAAGAAACCGTAGCGGCTATACCCCTCATCGTAGATGAGGTAATAAAAGCCGGGAAACCTATAGTGATAGATGCCGATGCTTTAAAAGCTCTACCTAGGAATATCCAGCTTAAAGGGTTGGCGACCCTAACCCCTCATCAGGGTGAGTTCTATATCCTTACAGGAGTAATGCCTCCAGACAGATTGAAAGATAGGAGCAGAATCGTAACTGAATGGGCTGAAAAATTCGAAGCAGTAATATTGCTTAAAGGGCCTATCGATATAATATCCGATGGGAAGCGTGTAAAATATAACTTTACAGGCAATCCAGCTATGACCGTAGGAGGGACAGGGGATATTCTTACAGGGTTAGTGGCAGGCTTTTTAGCTCAGGGCTCCTCTCCATTCGATGCAGGGGTAGCGGCAGCTTTCCTTAACGGAGCTGCTGGAGATCTCGCTGTAGAATCTAAACCCTACATGGTAGCTACAGATCTGCTCGAAAATATACAGACTGTAATAAACTATATTCTAAACGATGAGATAGAAGCTCTCTCCTCTAGAATATTCTCTAGAGGAAAAGATCTGAAAAATATAATTAAGGAGGTTGAAAACTAGATAGTATATTCTTCAACCCAATACGATTCTCCATTTTTAAGTACCTCCTTTTTAAATATCGGTACCTCCTTCTTGTAACGTTCTACTGCCTCCTTCAATACTTCGAATACCTCTTTACGATGGCTCCCAGCTACAACTACATATACCAATGTCTCACCCACCTTAAACTCTCCTATAAAGTGATGGATTTCGACGGCTACTATACCATCCCTATCCTCCAGTTCCCTACATATTTTCTCCAGTCTACTCTCGGCCATCTCTTCATAAGCTTCTATCTCAAGCCTTTCTACATCTCCCTTCGAGCTTAACCCACGTACAACTCCTATGAATATGGCTATAGCCCCTATCCTATACGCATCTTCTCTAAGATACAACCTAGATAGGATATTGTCTAAGGTTATCTCGTCTCTCTTATGTAGATGCTTCGTCATATCAAGGATATTACATACGTTGTAGTTAGGTTAACATAAACTTTATACGCTGTGAACGATATCCTTATTCACTCTGTATTGATAGGCGTAGAAGGCTTCATAGAATTAGGTTATATAGGTGTTTTCGCTGCAGCATTTCTCCTAAACCTAGTACCGTTTACTAATCCGACGAACCCACTCATGGTTTTACTCATAATACAGATAGCACCTACATTAAATCCTGTGATTGTGGGGATACTTGTTGCTTTAGGTGCCACAGTCTCTAAAATTGTACATTACGTTATAGCATATTATACTGCTAGAAAAGTTAAAGTAAAGATGTTTAAGGATAGTATGCTTTTAAATAGATTCGGATTCTTAGCAGCCTTCATAGCGGCGGTAACACCGCTTCCAGATGACTGGGCTGCTATACCTTTAGCTATCGTAGGTTTTAACATAGTGAAATTCACGCTAGGCTTCCTAGTAGGGAAACTTACAACCTGTATAGTTGCTGGGATTCTAGGTGAAAGGATTATATGGCTACTAGAAGAATCCATGGGTGTATGGGGGTCTATAGTATCCTTCACCGGGACGATCGCATTGATTGTAATCGCTGTAGTATGGAGTGAAAAGATCGAAAAGATTGTTTTAATCATATTTAGAAAGTTTAAAATTATAAAAGATTAATTAAACAATTTCTTTATTATGGTAAATTATAGTTATATATAACTCATCCCTTCAACGATTATAGATATTATCTATAACACTATTCTTTAAATATTTTTGTGATGGATTTATATGATCTACATTTTATATATTTACCAGAACTAAAGATTTAAATACTCATCGAGCTAATTATAATTCGGGATGTCCTCGAAAGAACTGTTAAATCTACTTAACGAAGCTATAGCTGGAGAATTACAAGCTTCCATACAGTATATGTGGCAGCATGTATTATGGAGAGGTGTAAAAGCTTTCATCGTGCAAAGCGAACTTGAAAAAATAGCTATCGAAGAGATGAAGCATGCTGAAGCTATCGCTGAAAGGCTAGTATATCTCGGCGGTACACCTACGACTACCCCTGCTCCTATATCGATCGGCGCTAACCTTAGGGAGATGATAAACTTCGATAGGGAAGCTGAAGAAAACACGATAAGCCTATACAAAAGGATAGTAAGGAAAGCTGAAGAGGAGGGTGATTTAACAACTAGCGAATTATTCAGAGAAATTCTGAAAGATGAAGAAAGCCATCACGACTTCTTTACAAGTATACTTGAAGAGGTGTAATTCCATCATATCTATCCTCAACCCCTATTTTTTCATCATAAAGATACTCTGTATTAATGCCTCCTACTAACGTAACATTATGGAGGAATATAGATTGCTATGTCTCGATACATCGTCGAAAAAATCGTAGAAGACCTATACATTCTAAGGCTTAACGATAACGATGTACGATACTTCGAAGCTTTATGGTATATACCTGAAGGTATAACTTATAACGCATATTTGTTGCTATCTCGGGATGAAGTTTTACTCTTCGATGGGTGGAAGCATCGATACGCGGACATGCTTATAGAAGCCATCACAGGCATTATCGATCCGAAAGATATAACACGTATAGTAGTGCATCACGTTGAACCGGATCATAGCGGATCTATACCAAGGATTCTTGAAGTATGTAACGGTTCGGTAGAGATTTTATGCCATCCATTCGCTGTTAAGCTACTTCAATCCCTCTACACGGTATCGTTTAAATTCAAAGTGGTGAAAGACGGTGAAGAATTATCCATAGGAGATAAAACTCTGAAATTCTTATACACTCCATGGCTACATTGGCCCGAGACGTTCGCCACCTATATACTAGAGGATGGTATATTGATGTCATGCGATGCGTTTGGAGGATTTTCTATTCCTAAAGGAATATTCGATGATGATGTAAATATGACGGGATACCTACCATATGTTCGTAAATATATCATCGATATCATAGGTCAAAATAGCGATTACATCATTAAAGCTCTAGATAAACTTAGAAATATGAATATTTCTCCTAAAATAATTGCTCCTGCTCACGGATTAGTTTTCCGCAAAAATCCTGAAATTATAGTGAATTATTACGAAAGGATTGCAAAATGTCTACCAGAGGAAAATAAGATAACTATCATATATGACTCTATGTATGGCTCGGTGGAAAAAGCTATAGTTCATACGATCAAAAAGTTGAAAGAATTAGGTATTAAATACGTTATATTCAAATTCACTGATCTACAGCATTCAAATATAGGTGAGATATTATCAGAAATAGCAGATTGTAAAGCTTTAATTATAGGAGTTTCAACTTATGAGAACGATCTATTTCCATGTATAGATTATCTATTAGATCTTATGGTCAAAAAGGTTCGCATAGGTAAACCTATACTCCTAATATCTTCATACGGATGGAGTAAAATAGTTTCTATTAAACTTCGTGAAAAATTATCTGAGACAAGCTTTGAAATATTTGAATCTATAGAATTTCAAGGTCAACCAAGCTTTACTGATCTTCAAAAAATTGATGAAAGTATCGGTCGATTAATAAATTCAATTAAATAAAACAGCTTCATATAATCTTATATTAGTTCAGGTGTCACTTGTTGACGTATATTTTAACAGAAATATCCTCACCGATTAGCTGTCATATAATCCGTAGAGTTAATAGATTTACCGTTCTAGTTTCTATTAATGGAAACTTATCATATGCTTACCTAAACAATACTGGTAGATTACAAACTTTCATGGTTGAAGGTAGATTAGCTTATCTACTTGAAAACTCTATTAAACAAAGTAGTAGTTATAAGCTTTTCGCTGTTGAAGATGGTAACCTGGCAGCTTTGGTCGATACACATCTTCAGATGGAACTTTTCGAGAAAGCGTTAATTATGGGGTTGATAAAACAATTCAAAGATTTCAAGATAGCGGGAAGGAATGTGCCTCTCCGATCCTCGCTTATAGATTATCTGCTTGAACATAGCGGTAAGATGAGTTATCTAGAAGTTAAGAGTGCGGTTATGAGAATCGATAGATCCACCGCCTCCTACCCGGATTGTCCATCGGTTAGGGGTAGAAGGCATATAAAGGATCTAATATCCGCTTCATCTGAAGGTTTAGATTGCGCCATGCTTTTCATAGCAGCTTTACCCTATGTAGATAGGTTTAAACCTAACGGCATCGCAGATCCAAAGCTGGTAGATCTATTAAGGTTAGCTATGAAATCAGGTGTACGTATTAAAGCTATATCTATGCATTATGATCCTTCAAGCTCATCTATATACCTTGATAATCCTGAACTTAACGTAGAAGTATAATTACGACGATAAGATACTATTCGCAGGTGTTGTATGTGGCGGAGTCACTTTTAGATACCGTAAGAAGCTTAGCTGAAAGCCATATCGGTAGAAAGATAAAGCTTAGGATGGAAGAGTTTAGAAGATTAGGTAAGATGGGATCAGATAAGGATCTATTCATAGAACTATGTTTCTGCATACTCACAGCTAGATCTAGCGCTGAGAGATGTATACGTATACAGGAGGAGATAGGTGAAGGCTTCTTAACGATGCCTGAAGAGATTCTAGCTAAAGAGCTTAGGAGGCTTGGGCATCCATATCCATACATTAGGGCTAGGTACATAGTCGAAGCTAGACGCTATCTATCCAAGCTTAGATGGCTGATCGACTTCTTTAATAACGGTGGAGAAGCTAGACGCTGGCTTATCGGGAATGTGAAAGGCCTCGGATATAAGGAGGCTAGCCACTTCCTAAGAAATATAGGGTTTGAAGATGTAGCTATAATAGATTTCCACGTACTGAATCTTCTAGCTAGATACGGTATCATAAAGAAGCCTAGAACCCTTACCCCTAAGAAGTATCGCGAGATAGAATCCATACTTAGGACTATAGCTTCGAAGCTGAATATATCCCTTGGAGAGTTAGATCTATACCTATGGTATATGGAAACAGGTAAGATACTTAAATGATGAAGTATTCTATCCGACCTAAAGATAGGATATCGTTAAGCTAAGAATCCCGTTGCGGTGTATTCTAGGGATCTCCTACCTAAGTTCATATACGAATACTATATCGTTCCTTCTAGGTATACCGAATCTACCTGGTTCTTCGTAGGCAAGATCACGTGTGTAGAGTATCTTACCGCCAAGCATATACTCGGCTATGAAAGCTGGTATATTATCATTTTCATGTGATACTACCAGCCTCTTCACATTATTTTCATAAGCTATTTGCTTCAACTTCTCCACCATGAGTCTAAATAATCCTCCACCCTGATACTTCGGATGTATACTCATCTTCCAGTATTGTATAGAGAGATTCTCCTCTGGATCCATCGTGAAGAGGAAGTCGAGGAATCCAACCGGTTCACCATCCGCGTAAATACCTAGAGTCTTCACATTATACTCTCTATGTTTGTAGGGGTAGAAATCTGGTGGAATCCACTCCCCTGTTAGATCCACGCTCTCAGCTGGAGGATATCCGAGGATATCCCATAACGCCTCGAATATCTTCCTTCTACCCGGATCCTGCCTCATCTTATCGACGATTTCGATTTCTATCTTCTTAGGTATCTCAGGTTTAGATATATGGTGAGCACCGACTACCGCTACTCTTGCACACCTATAACATAGGTATTCACCGTCGATAGCGCATCTATATTGCGCTATCTTACCACAATTCGCGCATATAGGTATATCCATAGAATCTACACCTCGGAATTTAGGATCAAGGAATAACTAGGCTCGAAGGTATAAACTTTCCCCCTCCCACCATAGAAATCCTTAGGTTAAAGGATCGCCGGTTAAAAAATAGTTATGCTATGGACCTCTCTGAGGTAGTGAGGGTAGTCGTAGGGCCTCTATCTACTAACTGCTATATATTATGGTGCAGATCTACAGGTGAATCATGCATAATAGATCCGGGTTTCGAAGGAGAGGTTATACTCGAAAAGGTGAAGGATCTAAATGTCGCCCTCTTAGTATGTACTCACGCTCATTTCGATCATATAGGTGCTGCAGGTTTTCTCAGAGATAGGCTTAAAGCAGAACTATGTATCCATGAAGCTGATACACCTTATCTGGATGTATACTCTAGAATGGCTGAAGATTTCGGTTTCACCAGTGTGAAGATACCTAACCCGGATATTCTTCTGAAAGATAATTCTATACTGCGTATAGGTAGATTGGAGTTGAAGGTTATGCATACACCTGGACATACACCTGGAAGCTGTTCCATAATCTCCGGAAATAGGGTATTCACTGGGGATATACTATTTTCAGGTAATGTAGGTAGATGGGATCTGCCGGGTGGTAGCATCTTAGATCTTAAGTATTCGCTGGAGCAATTGATGAAGTTACCGGATGATATGTTAGTTCTACCAGGCCATGGACCATATACTACGATTAGGAGGGAGAAAATGTATAACCCATTTATAAGGCATCTACGGTGACATGATAATTTTAATTAATAGGATGTATAGATTTTAGAAGAAGGATGCCACGTTATATACTGAGAGTTTGTATGCCTGCTAGAGATTGGCATAGAGTATCAGATTTCGTATCAGATATAAGGAATTCTAGAACCATTAAACGTATGGTAACAAGAATGTTTCCCAATAGGCCGGATTTAGATGCATTGGAGGTGGTACTTCTGATAGAATGTTCAAAAGGCTATATGTTGGAAATCGAGAGGGAATTAGCGTCTAGGATAAGCGGTACCATAGGCTTCTTCGCTGTATACCCTTTGAACGATTATTCATCGATATAGCTTTTACGATACTATAGAATCCCTTATATACTATACAGAGGCCAGAAATTATGGATGTATGCCGCTGAACACCGTTATCACGGATACCTCTATCAGTCCATATGCTAAGCTCCACCCAGTACCTATAGAGGAGGTACGTATAGAAGATGGCTTCTGGTTGTGGAGACTTAAAATTCTAAGAGAAGTAACCTTACCCTCCCAATACACTTTACTAGAGGACACCGGTCGCATCGATAATTTCCGCCGCTCATCTGGAAAAATATCCGCTCCTTTCTCAGGTTTACGCTTCAACGATAGCGATGTCTATAAATGGATAGAAGCTGTAGCATTCTCACTTGCGTACAGCTTCGATGAAGATCTCTACAAACTTTCACGATCCGTGATAGAAGAGGTAGTAGCAGCTCAAGATGAGGATGGCTATCTCAATACGTATTTTACGTTCAAGCTTAAAGGTATGAGATGGCGTAACCTCAGGGATAGTCATGAACTATACTGTGCAGGCCACCTCATGCAGGCTGGGATAGCATACTACAGATCTACAGGTGAACGAATCCTCCTAGATTCGGCTGTAAGATTCGCAGATCACATATACGATACTTTCATAACTAAAGGCTTCAGATGTGTAGACGGGCATCCTGAAGTCGAAATGGCCCTCGTCGAATTATACCGTACGGTTAGAAGTAGAAGATACCTAGATCTAGCATGCTTCTTCATAGATAACCGTGGCTTAGGTCTCATAGGAGGAAGTACATATCATATAGATCATAAACCCTTCCGAGAGCTTTCAGAGATAGTAGGTCATGCCGTACGCGCACTTTACTTAAACTGTGGAGCTACCGATATATACATGGAGACTGGTGACCGTGAGATCTGGGAAGCCCTCCAGCGTCTATGGCGTAGCATGGTATACCATAAAATGTATATAACCGGCGGTGTCGGATCGAGGTATGAGGGGGAAGCCTTCGGAGATGATTACGAGCTTCCAAACTATAGAGCGTACTCTGAAACATGTGCTGCGGTAGCTAACGTTATGTGGAATTGGAGGATGCTTAACGCGAGTAGGGATGCATGCTACACAGATATCATGGAGCTCGCATTATACAACGCTGCTTTATCAGGTATATCTCTCGATGGAAAATCGTACTTCTACGTAAACCCGCTAGCAGATAGAGGCTATAGTAGGCGTCAGGATTGGTTTACATGTGCATGTTGCCCACCTAATATAGCTAGGCTTATCGCATCCATCCCAGGATACATCTACTCTAAATCGATAGAGGGATTATGGATCCACCTATACGTGCAGAGTACGATCTCCACTTCCCTCGACGGTAATAAGGTTACCCTAAGGCAGATTACGAATTATCCATGGGATGGGGAGGTAAAGCTATCGATTGAACCGAAACTGGAAGATGAATTCTCGGTGTACCTACGTATACCTGGATGGTGCCGCGGCTTTACCGTAGAAGTTAACGGTAGGAGGATCGATACTATGATTAAGCCGCCGTCATATATAGAGATTAGACGTGTCTGGAGCTATGGAGATTCCATCAAACTATCCATGAGTATGCCTGTAGAGTTAATGACCGCTCACCCACGAGTTATCGAGAATACAGGTAGGGTTGCTATAATGAGAGGCCCACTAGTATACTGTGTAGAGCAGTGTGATAACGAAGGATTTGATGTATGGGATCTAGCTGTGCATCGAAATGCTAGATTTAGATTAGAATGGGATGGAAACATCATCGGAGGCGTTATGAAGATTATTGGTGATGGATACGCTGTGGAGGATGAGTGGGGAGCACTATATATGCCTATAGATAAGTTACGATATAGGATTAGGAGTATCGAATTCAGAGCAATCCCATACTATGCCTGGGCGAATAGGAATCCAGGACCTATGAATGTATGGATACGCCTACTAGGTAACTCTATCGAATAAGGTTAGCCGTCACCTGAAATGTTTCGCCATCTCCTCGTTCTCCGGTATGGATAGTAGCGCGTCTATAACTCCGTCAGCTTGCTTTGTATTTTTAGTTCTGACATCGACTATCACCCAGTCAAAGAGCGTATCCCTCCCTCCTTCGAGGAAGGCTTCAAGAGCCCATTCCATCCTGATGTATCTAGGATAAATCACATAGTTCATTATACGTTTAGGTAGCCTTTCTACACTAATCCTATGCACGCCTTTACCATCAATCTCCGCAGGTATCTCGACCGCTACATCATCGGGTATCCCAGGTATTACTCCCTGATTCATCACGTTAACCTGGTAGACGCCCTTCTTATCGTTCGCTATAGAATCGATTATAGGTACTATGGATTCTCTACTCTTCCTAGGAGGCAGTAGCTGTGTTAGCGGTGTGGCTTCATCCTGTATAGCCGATACAGCTTTCTTCATCCACTCCTCATGTCTATCAAGGTATATCTTCCATCCAACTTCGGAGTCGGGTCCACCAGTCGGTCCGAACCACCCCCTCTTCACCCTTAGATTCCAATGATACTTCCAACTACCTCCACGTACCGTATCGCCCACAGGATATAACCCGTAGCATCTATACATATCCACGGCTGCTGGAGACATCTGTATATCGAACGGGCTTCTCTGCTTCCTACGCCAAATCCTCCAATACTTCTCAGAATTCTTCTCTATCCACTCATCTATAAGCGGATATGCATCCTTATCATCGTACCTAAACCTCGTAAGCCATATCACATGGTTGAATCCTATGCATTCAAAATCCACTCTATCGGGATCCAGCCCTATAGTCTCTGCTATCTCGGAATATCCTAGATGCCCATGGCATAAACCTATAACCTTGACCCTAGTCTCTCTCGAGAGTAGGGTTGTTCCCTCGAATACAGGGTTTGCTAGGAGGAATAGCCATGCATCTGGGCTTAGATCCTCTACATCCCTAGCTACATCCATCATAAGCTTGAACTGGTAGTAGCCCCATATGGTATGGTAGTCTGATACCATATTCCACTCCACGCTGTTTATACCTCGGTAATACCCGTATTCCTCGCATATACTTCGCATCTTCTCATAGTATCCATGCCCACGGGCTAGAGCCGTATTGATGACGAAATTAGCATCCTCTATGGATTCTCTCCTATCACGAGTTTTCTCAAATTTGAAATTAGCGCCTACCTCAGATGCGTACCTCCTTGCAAAGCTGTATACGAGATTCAACCTTTCCTCGTCTATATCCATAAGCGAGATGGTGCCTCCATAGAGGCTTGGTGTGAGGCATAGATCACGGATCAACGTCGCAGACCAAGCTATACTACCGGCGCCGATTACAGAGATCTTTACACCCAGCATAATTATCTACCGAATGGTATTAGATCGTCATCTACGACTCTTAAATCTTACCTTAGGCTCGCGGTTAACCGCCACGCCGTCCCTGGTAGTTATATATTAATATGTATTGGTGGCTCGATTATAATACTAGTAAGCTATAAAAAGCGAAAAATATTAACAAAAGATATGGTTAAATGCTTCAGCTCAATAAGCGATCCACTAGGGTCTTAACCTTATTAAGTTTCTTCAATATATGCTCCAGATACTCTACACCCTCATCTGTTATAGTGTATATCCTCTTAGCTGGTCCTCCCCCCTCAGTATCCCATCTAGAATGCAGTAAGCCATGCATCTCCAATCTTCGTAGTAATCCGTATACTAGCGGTTTAGGCACATCTAACTCATACTTCTCCTTCAAGAGTGAATGTATTTCGCTTCCATGTATAGGTTTCTCCTTAACGAGTTTAAGTATCGCTATATGTAGTAGTCCACGTATGGGTCCAATATGTATGGGGACATGTGGTGGATGATGGATATGCTCGCATCCATGTGGATGCTCGGTGGGTAGGTGCGGACTCCTACACATGTTTATCAGATATCTAAGTACATCAGATACCTAGATATAAACCTTTACTAGACCTTAGATCGGAGAACACACTACCAGAGATCGAAACGATTAGATTTAAGTTAAGGATTTAACTACTTCATCCCTGAGGAATTAGGTTATGAGGTATGCCACTACCGTTAGATATTCAAGGTATACCCATGCATATGGCGATATTAGGAGTTACCGGTAGCGGAAAGTCCTACACTATAGGGTACCTTCCTGAATTACTTGCTGAAGTGAAGGTTGGAGAAAGAAGTCTGTACCGACGATCATCGTAGATGCGAATGGTGATTACCTAGATTTCTTCTACGAATATAGGAGAACAGGCTCCTTCGAAAGATATAAGAGAGTCTACCATTTCGTGTTTAGGAATTCTCTCCTACACCACTAGAACCAGGTTTAGGAGCTACCATGATATCCTGAAGCTTTCCAACCGCTTGAGCTGAAATGGAGATATAAAACCTTCAGTAAGAAGGAACCGTATTGAATGCTGGTTCACAAGTCCTAAAGTCCAGAACAAAACGGTTCTCTAACAACTTCCTCCCAGTAAAAAACTAATCTTCAAAGTTAAACCCTTCATAAGGCTCTCCATCCTATGGTACAACCTCATCAGACCACACCAAACACTAAAAACTACTAGCAACACCTATAACTTGACAGTATCCGCCTCTTAGGATAGAAATGTTAATAATGAGAAGTGTACATTCCCTCTAAAAGAGGAAGGGATATAGGATGATTGAAAAGCCTAAGGATGTTTTAGTTATAGGTATAGACGGTATGATGGGTTATTTCATCGAAAAGTTTATCGATGAAGGGTTTCTGCCTGTATTTGAAGAGCTTATCTCTAACGGTTTTCTGGCTGAAGCTGTGCCAAGTCCGCCATGCGATACCCCGACTAACTGGACTATCATAGCTACCGGGGCAGGTACAGGTAGACATGGTATTACGAGTTTTTATCTTCATATACCTGGTGAACCGTTAGCGCTCGGTATGCATATAAGGTCGAGGGGCCAGTTAGCGAAATACTGCAGAGTTCAATTTCTCTGGTCCACGGTTGCTGAGAGTGGTATGCCTGTTCTAGTTATAAACTATCCTTCAGGCTGGGGATTGAACCAGCCTAACATTGCTATGGTTTCAGGTACATAGTATACTCCAGGTATTCCACCTAAAGTTTTAGCTGAAGGTGGAATATACAGTAGTAAGCCTAAGGTAAATGAAAATAAGCTCATAGTATTCGATACATACGTATGGAGAGGTTGGCCTACAGCGGATAACTGGTATTGGGAGCATTCATACTGGAACCCGATGTGGTGCCTACCCATACTAGTGAAGCTAGAACCTACAGGTAATGTACCTACAACCGAGATACCGATGATCAGCCCAACTATCATACCTACCATACCTGCCGAGCTTAACGCTACGATCGTCGGTATAGCTAGCGATATAGTAGCTCTGAAATCAGACTTAGGAGCCGTTAAAACCGATATAGCCGATTTAAAGAATTCTCTCTCAGGTTTATCAGGTGGAATCTCCTCTATCGCAGGTCAAATAAGCTTTCTGAATACTGTGGTAGCCGCGGAAGCTATCGCCATAATAGTACTAGTGATAGGATTGATATACAGTATGAGGAGGTAACCCCTCCTTTTAACTCCCTCTTTTTAACCTTATTTTTAAACGTCGTAATAACTTTACTCCAAAGAAGAATCGATTGCAGGGATATCTGAGGGTTTAGAAGAGCCTAGGTATGTGCCCTATCCTACTTATAGGGTCTCTGATATAAAGTGAGGTTTTAAATGGTTCAGAGTATGGGCTACATGGTTCGCCTTCGGCAAAGGTGTATCAGCGGTGAATAAAATTTGATGGAGAAGATAAGAAAACTTCAAGGGAAAGTTAGAAGTATCATAGAGAGAATCAGCAGATACATAACCAGCGGGGATATACCCTTCCTTCGCGAATCATTTGAATATGCTTCTATAAAGTCACAGTTAATGGATATTTGTGCTAACGTACGCGAAGCAAGGTTTTAGTTCGCTAGTATTAGAATCTTAATTCGCTTATTCTCGCTCCTAAGCTTATTTTGATAGTGTGACCTCTACTTGTGTTACCCCTACTATACCAATTTAAAGAATAGCTTTAAGGGCTTCTTGTTTTGAGGTATGTCAAACATTATATCGCCTTCCACGTATGTTCCAGGTGCTAGCGATTGGTGTTTCTCTAACTCTCTCACCCATAAAGCTCCAGCCTCAACTTCTTCACCTGCATTCCACAATAGGTCAAAGTGGTATACCGTAACGTTTATTTGGGATACTACCAAAGTCACCTCGAAATCCATTTTATAACGGCTATGGCTGACTCACATTGTGAGATAATGGAGTCAGATGAAATAAACAGTAATTGCACAAGCCTATTGCCTGTCGAAGTATACGCTCCAGAAGGAATAGGCGTGCTTTCTGTTGATAAGATTCTGGCCCGTGTGGTTGAAGAGCCTGATTCCGCGATCGTTAACTACGCAACTAAGTATGAGATTATGATAACAGTGGCTAATGTTGGAAATGGCGGTATAACAAATGTTTGCGTTAATGACACGATCTATTCAGGAATTACATATATGGAGATTGGAACGCCGATAAAACTATGGATTAATCTAAAAGAGGTTTATATCAAAGCTCTTTGATGGATGGCTGTTTGGAACGGATTTATGAATGGGCCTTCAGAAATGGGGCTTGAATCGAGCTTGAGAGGTGGTAGAAGCCGGGGAGGGGATTCGAACCCCTGTGATGCGGGTCTGCAGCCCGCCGCCTACGCCTCTCAGCCACCCCGGCTTCCAGTATTAAGTGAGGTTTAGATCTTCGTAATTAAGGTTTAGTTTCTTCGCTTCGGTTATAAGCTTTGCAACATGTAAACTATAGGCTACCATATCTTCGTGGTGAAGGGTTTTATACAACCCCTCTGATCTATTACTGGGGTGGTCTTTATGAGGCTGCTTTTCGGAGCTATGAACGATCCGTCTAAGGATATTTTAGAGGAGGTTAGATCCATCGCTTCCTATGGATTCGATTATATAGATCTCACCCTGGAAGGTCCTCAGGCTTTAGCTACCAATATAGCGGAGAAGCTGGCTGCTATAAGGGATGAGCTTTCACGATATGATCTGAAGATAGTTGGTCATACAGCCTGGTTCCTAGAGTTAGCTCATCCCTATGGACGTGTGCGTAGGGCTTTCGTAGAGGAGGCTTTAGAGGCTTTGGATGTGCTTGCAAAGCTGGGTGTAGAGAAGGTCACGTTTCATCCATTCCTACTTGCTTCAAGCTTGTATCGTAGGCAGCCCTATAGATCCAAACTGCTAGAATTCCTTATCGAATCTCTCAGGGAGGTGAATCATAGGGCTTCGGATAACGGTATAAACGTTATGGTCGAGAATATGGATGGGGGTAGGATGTGGCGTATAGAAGAGTATGCTAGAATGGTAGATGAAGCCGATGTAGGATTCCATCTAGATGTAGCTCATGCCAACTTGGATGTGGGATCTCTTAATCTACCGGTTTTCCTAGATAGATTTAGACCTGGGGATAAGCTTCTCCACATCCATATATCGGATAATATCGGTGGATCTGCCGCTAAGGGTTGGGATCTGCATCTACCCATAGGGGTAGGCTCGATAAACTGGGATGAAGTATTCAAGGTTTTGAGAAGCTACGGATATAGCGGAACCATAACGCTAGAAGTATTCTCTAGGGATAGAGACTACCTGAAGATGAGTTTAGATAAAGTTAGAAGCCTAACGTCGAGGATAGGTTGGATAACCTGAATAGTAGCCTTAAAACCCTAGATGACAGACTGGAAGCTCTACCCGCTGGTCTACACAGCTTCATGGATATAGCTTCGACTATACTTCTCCATCCTAGATTATTGCATTCGATCACCGTATACGCATCCCCTATAGTATACGGTACATGGCTATCACTCCCACCAAGCTGAGATGCCTCCATCATCTTAGCTAACCTATAGTTCCTCGCATAAGCTATCCTATACGGCCTCAGCGACGCGTTCAAAACCTCTACGCAATCCACCTTAGATAACCGCATATACATGGAATCATCTATCCTCATAGGGTTTGGATGAGCTAAAACAACTATTCCTCCGAGTCTATGCACGTAGTCTATGAAGCTTTGAGAGCATACCCTTCCATGGATCTTAACGCTTGTAACGCCTAACCCTATCATATGCCCAACCTCGGTTTTCACCTCCAACCCAGGTACGGCTATGATCCTCCTACCTATCTCCTCGATTAATCCTAGGGTAGGTGCGATGTTATGATCAGTGATAGCTACCCCGTCCAACCCCCTCATCTTAGCATAAACTATTAAGCTATGTATATCTATCGATGAATCTCCAGATCTAACGGTATGTACGTGTAGATCGAGCTTAACCCTCAGTAATTCTCACCTTAAGTTTAGCTTCCTCCCTTTCTACATCCTCCCTCGATATCTTTTCGAAGAATATCTCCGGCTTCCCTATCTTAATACCTGGTTTAAGCTTGCCGTAAAGCTCATCCCACCTCACTTGCTCGCTCAACCCAAGTATCCTTCTAAGTTTAGCCGCGGTATACGGTAGATACATGTACAGCAGGATGCTAAGCTTATATATTATCTGTAACGCTACATATAGTGTTCTAGCAGCTTCATCTATAGCTTCTCTCCAGGGCTCCCTCTCGTTGAGTAACCTATTCCCAAGAGCGGAAATTGAAAGTATAGTGGAGAGCCCCTCCTTAAACCTGAAATTCTCCAAGCTTCTCTCCACCTTTACGATCAATCTATCTACTCTCTCTAGATATACCCTATCCTCACCGGTTAACATCCCTGGATCCGGTACCTCCCCGTTGAATAACTTATACGTCAACATCAACGTTCTATAGAGGAAGTTAGCTAGATTACCTATCAATTCATCGTTAACTTTAGACATGAAATCGCTCCATTTAAAATCGCTATCCCTAAATTCTGGTGCTATCCTCGCCGCATAGAATCTTATAATATCTGGATGGAAGCTTTCAAGCATCTCATGCAGCCATACTACCCATCCGCGGCTAGTGGACAGCTTACGCCCTTCCAAGGTTACGAACTCGTTGACGACAACGTTCTCGGGTAGAATGTATCCGCCGTGGGCTAATAGTAATGCTGGAAACAGTATCGTATGGAAGAACAGGTTATCCTTACCTATGAAGCAGTAAAGTTCAGTATTGCTATCCAGCCAGAAGGATCTCCACGCATCCAATTCATTCCTCTCCATAGCCCAATCCTTAGTAGCCGAGATGTACCCTAAAAGATTCTCAGCCCAATTGTATATTACCTGCCCCTCAGCATTAGGAAATGGTGCAGGTGGACCCCAATCGTAATCCCTCGTTATATCCTTATCCTTCAACCCCTCCCTCCTAAGCCAATCTATAGTCTTATTATACGTAGCTCTCCTCCAATGCTTCTTCGGCTCCACATACTTCAACACATCCTCTGTTAGAGCTGAAAGCTTTAGGAACCAGTGTACCGTTTTCTGCTCTATAGGTTTAGCTCCGCATATACTGCATCTAGGGTTTAGCAACTCCCATGCCTCATACCATCTACCGCAGACTTCGCATACATCCCCATACTGATCCTCCGCTCCGCAGTAGGGGCATACACCTTTAACAAATCTATCGGGTAGAGGCCTCCTACAATTCGGGCAGTAAAGCTGTGTAATCTCCCTAGGATACACATACCCCTTACGATATAGGTTTTCGTAGAACTCCTTCACAGTCTCATAGTGTATAGGTTTAGAGGTTCTAGAGTATATATCGAAGCTTATAGCTAACTTCTCGAATACTTCCCTCTGCACATCATAATACTTATCACATAGCTCCTTAGGAGTTAAACCCTGCTTCAAAGCTTCTAAGATTACAGAAGCTGCATTCTCATCCGTACCGCAGACAAAGAGTACTGTATCCCCTTTAAGCCTCCTAAACCTAGCATATATATCCGCCGGAAGGTATGCTCCTGCTAGATGACCGAAATGCCTAGGCGCATATACATACGGAAGAGCTGCCGTTACTAATACTCGTCTACTCAGTCCGCTGAACACCCCCCTTCTACCTTCTAATCCTCTCTCCCGTGTGTTTACAGGTTAAACATTAGGATTTAAGTAAATATTTCTCACCCAGGATCGTATCCTAAAAGGATAACGATCATAGCAGAATGTTTGTGTCAACCTCACCTGCTTGACTCGTGAATAGAATGAATGTATAAACCTGGTAGTTTAACCTCTCTTCAAAATCTCCATCCCGCGTTTCAACGAGTATCTAATCATAGATAGATCTACTGTTTCACCTTTCACTTTCTTGATTAGAGCCCATACACCTACGAGTCCAAACCCCATAGCATCGCTTAGGAATGGCTCGGGAAACAGTATTAGAAGCCATGCTAAGAGTAGCAGATTATCCTCTAACCCAGGCCTTATGTTCCTCCCATAATCTGAATCGATATGCTTCAATAGCGTTTGCACTTCGATTAGAAGCTTTCTACGCTTTTCCGGCGGTAGCTTATCTATGTTTAGGGCTTCGTAGAGAAGTCTATGTGGATCCACCTTGAGGTATAGCTCCACAGCCCTATGAAGCCTCTCCACCTCTCCAACCTTCCTATCCAGGTTTATTATAGCTCTACTTAATCTATCCATTCCCGCTTCAAGTTTAGTTACTTCCATCTACTATTAAGAGTTTTATTCGTCTACCATATTAAATCGATCTAGGAATAGAGGCCTTACCGTAAACTACTTCTAGGTAAAGCTGAGTATCCCTGAAAGGAACCTTTATTAAATCATATAGAGGCAGTCTCTATATAGACTATGAGTGAGTCTATATTTAACTATGAATCCATGCTTGAGGATGCTTACAGTAGGCTTAAAGTTAAACCGAAATCTACAGGTAGATTCGAGATCCCCCACCCTAGAGTCGAAGTAGCAGGTAAGAGGACTATAATACTCAATTTTAAACAGATAGCAGAAGCTATGAATAGGGGTGAAAGGGAGCTAGCTAACTATCTGGTTAAAGAGCTCGGTACAGCCCCATCCTTCGAAGGAGATAACCTGATACTTCAAGGTAGATTCACTCAGCAGAGTATAGAGAGAGCTATTAACGTATACGTGAGGGATTATGTGATATGTCCTGTATGTAAGAGGCCAGATACTACCCTCGTTAAGGAGAGGAGATTTCTATTCTTAGTATGTCAGGCATGCGGAGCTAGATCATCCGTCAGACCATACTAGTACTCTATACCTCTCCTAGCAGGTATACCCGTATAGAATGGATGCTTAACCTCAACCATCTCTGTAACAAGATCTGCTCTCTCTATAAGCTTCTCAGGAGCATTTCTCCCAGTTAACACAACTACAGTCTCATCCGGTGCAGTATCTATAAGGGATAGTACATCCTCTACTTTAATTAAGCCTACAGCTACCGCAAGGTTTATTTCATCTAAGACCAGTACCCTCGGTCTACTCTCTAAAGCATTCCAGGCGAATTCCAACCCCATCCTGGCTAGCTCATAATCTATCGGTGTAGGTTTACTTAGATCGATAAACTCCTCCCTACCAAACTGGTATATCTGGTATTCAGGTGAAAGCCTATCCTTAATCTTATATTCGCCTATATCCTTCCTACCTTTAAGGAACTGTATTATAACTACCTTATATCCGTGACCTACTGCTCTCAATGCTAAACCGAACGCCGTTAAACTCTTCCCCTCTCCGCTCCCAGTATATAGGTGGATATTCCCCCTACCCATAAATCGGCACCATAAATGTACTAGACCTACGAAACTAGAATTAAACATTTTTAGATACTGTGGAATCAAAAATTATATGCGTGAATCCTACAGCCTACCGCCTCGTTGGATCTTCCTCTGATCCATATCGTATTGGAATACAACCTTCCAGTAAATCTTAAATCGTAGAGCTTGTGATCGTTATAGCATTCGACTCATCTACGATTAGCGGATGGCGTCTCCGCATGGAGAAACCATTAGAAGAGGGTAGGAGGGAACTATCCCCCCGTAACGTATTATTCATCGTCACCCTATCCCATACTATGCAACATATATTCGTCGGCTCCTCTATTCTATTCCCGCTTATAATTTCAGAGTTAAGCATGGATTATATGGAATTCGGTCTAGCCATAGCGGTAGCAGCTTTGATCGGAGGTTTATCCCAGATAGTATTTAGTATAGCTAGTCGTAGAATCGCAAGGCATATACTTCTCGGAGCTGGTAACCTACTCCTATCGGCTGGAATGTTTATCACAGGCTTATCGCGTAGACTTCTAGATTTCATAGTTGCAAGATTCCTTTCGAATATAGGTGTCGCTCCTCAACATCCGATGGGGACAGCGATAGTGAGTGAGAAATTCGACGGTAAATCCATAGGTAGAGCATTAGGCTTCCACTACGGTGTAGCTTACATAGGGAATATGATCGGCCCCATCCTCATGACTGCCTCTGCTATAGCGTTAGGCTGGAGGAGTACTTTCCTTATATTCTCCATACCAGCCCTCCTAGTAGGTTCAATTATTATATGGTACCTCGGTAGGGATTCTCGAATAGCCGGAGGCACTACCAGCATACATATCATGAAGGGTTTGATATACGATTTGAAGACCATATTGAAAACGAGGGGTATCGTAACCGTCATAGCTTCCCAGATAGCGATCTCAGGGGGGATAGATGTAGGGATACTGACAACGTACATTCCGGTATTCCTCGCAGACTTTATGAAGATCGATATCTATGAAAGGGGATTAACGTATGCTATAGGGCTTCTCGGAGGGGCTGTAGGTCCGCTTATACTAGGTAGGTGCGGGGATAAGCTAGGTTACATGAAGACGGCGATAGCCTCCGCAGGAGCTGCTTCGATCCTAGTATACTCCATGATACTCCATAAATCTGGTAGTATAATTCTAACCATACATATATTCCTACTGATGTTCACAAGCTTCTCCCTACCAACTCTACTACAATCCTACCTCGTTAGATCTGTATACGGGTATAATAGAGACTTCGTCGTAGGATTATTCTTCACGGCAAACTTCATCTCCAACTCTATATGGACCGGGATCACAGGATACCTCCTCGACGTATACGCCTCCTTCAACTCTGCCTTCATATTTATGGGTTCTCTCGGTTTAATCGGCTTATCGATTTTATCCACCGAGTTCAAACATGCTTCGAAGCTCGGCTATGGCTAGCCCCTCCACCCCCAGCATACCTCTACATATTCAGCCGCTCCTATCGTAGAGTTTAAATATATGGCATTTAACCTTGAAATGCTAAGAAGACGGTTTGAACCTAGAAATAGTAGAGAAGACCGAGGATTCGATGGCGTTAGTTATACGAGGTCTACCACTAGGCTTAGTTAACGCTATAAGGCGAATAATGATAGCTGAAGTCCCATCCATGGCTGTGGATGATGTATTAATAGTGGAAAATAGCTCGTTCATGTACGATGAGATTCTAGCTCATAGGCTTGGGCTTATACCGCTTATAACCGATCTAGATTCCTTCGTTAAACCTGAAGAATGCGATTGCGGTGAGCCTCTCGGATGCGGTCGATGTAGAGCTGTACTAGTGCTAGATGTAGAAGCTAAGGACTCTGTAAGAGTCGTATATTCTTCAGACCTCAAACCTGATCCGTCAAATCCTACAGTTAAACCTGTAAGCCCGAATATACCTATAGTTAAGCTTGCCCCAGGTCAGAGGGTTAAATTAGAGGCCTACGCTAGGCTGGGTACAGGTCTGCAGCATGCTAAATGGCAGCCTGTAACGGTATGCTACCATAGATACGTCGCCTCTATTATAATTCATAAGGATAAATGTGATGGATGCGGTCGATGTGTAGATGTATGCTATAAGAAGGTTCTAGCTTTAAAGGATGGTGTAGCCAGTCCAGTTAACTTACTCGAATGCACCCTATGCAATGATTGCGTAGCTTCATGCCCTAAGGCTGCTATAGAAGTTAAACCAGAGAAGGATACATTCTTCCTGAGATTCGAGACTACAGGTTCACTCCCCCCTCAGAGGATATTCGAGGAAGCACTTAAGATCCTCAAAGCTAAAGCTTCTGAACTATTATCTAAGCTCGGAGGTGTAGCTAGATGAAGATAGATAAATCTAACCCGATCCTAATAGAGACTATTAAGATTCTTAGAAATGCGGCTAAATCCCAGGGTAAACGTATATGGGGTGCTTTAGCCGATGAGCTTGAGAAGCGTGGAGATAAAAAGATTGTTAACCTCTCTAAGCTCGATAGGTATCTTAAAGATGGTGATATCGCCGCTGTCCCAGGTAAAGTTTTAGGTGGAGGATCTATTACGAAGAAGGTTACTATAGCTGCTCTAGCTTTCTCCGCGAAGGCTAGGAGTAAGGTGGAGGCTGTAGGCGGTAGATGCATAAGTTTAAAGAAGCTACTTGAAGAAAACCCAGGAGGATCACACGTTAAGATTATAGGGTGAATAGTCTATGTCTAATGTTATGGATTATATCGTAGTAGATGCGTCTAACCATATACTCGGTAGGCTTGCAAGCTTCGTAGCTAAGAAACTCCTCGAAGGTTACCGGGTATTCATAGTAAACGCTGAGAAAGCTGTGATATCATGTACATCTAGGGAATCTATCGTGAAGGAGTGGAAGGATTTTCTTGAAGTTGGCCGCTATAGAGCTGGCCCCCTTCATCCGAGGAGGCCGGATAGAATATTACTTAGAGCGGTCAGAGGGATGCTTCCATATAGGACGGATAGGGGGCGTAGAGCTTATAAACGGTTGAAGGTATACATAGGTTTCCCTGAAGAATTGAAGAGCTACAGGGTCTTGGAAATCCCAGAAGCTAAAGCCGATAAGCTTAGATGCAGGTTTATCACACTTGCTGAATTAGCAAAGGAGATCGGCTGGATGGGTGGGATGCAGATTGAGTAGAGTTAAGGCTGCTCGTAAGTGGTTGATAACTGTCGGATGGAGAAAAACCGCGGTCGCTAGAGCTTATATAAGGAGTGGAAAAGGCGTGATCAGGGTTAACAATAAGCCTATAATGTTGCTAGAGCCTGAGGAGGCACGTATAATAGCCGAGGAGCCTCTTCTAATCGCTAATCTATTGCATCCAGATTTACTGAAATCCGTAGATATAGATGTGGATGTTCACGGTGGCGGCGTGATGGGGCAAGCTCAAGCTGTCAGAATGGCTATCGCTAGAGCTTTAGTTAAATGGAGTAAGGATAAGAAGCTTGAATCGGTATTCAGGGAATACGATCGAACTATGCTGGTGGGGGATCCCCGTCAGACTGAACCTAAGAAATTTGGTGGACCAGGTCCTAGGAGGAGAAGGCAGAAGAGTTATAGGTAGGGAGGTAGTCTACCTTGGGTATGGTTCCTATAAGATGCTTCAGCTGCGGTAAACTCCTAGCTGATAAATGGGATTCATTCAGATCGAGGGTTACAAGCGGAGAGGATCCGGCTAAGGTTCTGGATGATCTAGGTATAAAGCGTTATTGCTGTAGAGCTATCATGCTCTCTACAGTAGAGTTTATAGATGATGTTATAAGGTATGCGATATATAGGAGGCGGGAGTGATGACGGATTACACGATAATAGAGGAGATACGTTCCCGCAAGGTATTCGATAGTAGGGGTAATCCAACGGTGGAAGTCGAAGTATACACAAGGGGTGGTGGGATAGGTAGAGTATCAGCACCTGCAGGTGCTAGTACCGGTAGATGGGAGGCTGTAGCGTATCCACCTGGAGGTGTAGATGAAGCTTTAAAGCTGTTGAGGGAGGAGGTAGCTCCTAAGCTTATAGGTATGGATGCCGAGAAGCAGGAAGAAATAGATGGCATGCTTAGAGAGATAGACGGCACCCAACGTTTCTCGCGTATAGGTGGGAATACAGCATACGCCATATCTATAGCGAACGCTCTAGCGGCGGCATCATCATATGATCTGCCGTTCTTCATGTATATAGGTGGAAGGAATGCTAGGTACCTACCATACCCAGTCGGCAACATATTGGGTGGAGGAAAACATGCTGGTGTAGGGTGTCCAGATATACAGGAATTCCTATCGATACCGTTAGGCGCGAAGAGCTTCCTAGAAGCTGCTCAAGCTAATATCCTCGCTCATAAGAATCTACGTAAAATCCTTGAGAGAGAAAGTGTCCCGTTCTTCGGCGGTAAAGGTGATGAAGGAGCTTGGGCTCCGGCTGTAAGCGATGAGAAAGCCTTTGAATACGTCGCAGAAGCTGTGGAGAAAGCCTCAGATGAAGTTGGATTCGAAGTGAGATTTGGTGTAGATGTCGCGGCATCATCTTTCTGGAAGGAGGATGAAGGTGTATACTTCTATAGGCATGGGGAGAAGAAGCTTACGACTAGTGAGCAGATAGATTTCATAGTGGATAAGATTAGGAGCTATAAGCTGGTATATGTCGAGGATCCACTCCACGAAGAGGATTTCGAAGGGTTTAGAGAGCTTACCTCTAAGGTGAGTAGATGCTTTATAGTCGGAGATGATCTATTCGTAACGAGTATCGAGAGGCTTAAGAAAGGTGTGGAGCTAGGATCGGCGAACGCTCTGATAATCAAGCCTAATCAGGTAGGTACGCTATCGGATACCATAGCTACGGTTGAATATGCTCACGAGAACCTCTATACAACAATATTCTCCCATAGGTCTGGGGAAACCGAAGTAGCGGTACTATCGCATCTAGCTGTAGGTTTGAGATGCCCGTTCGTAAAGCTTGGAGTGGTAGGTGGGGAGCGTATAGCTAAGGTGAACGAGCTTATACGTATAGAAGACTATCTAGGATCTGAAGCTAGGATGGCTCGAATCAGGTTTAGGTGATGGGTGATGAGCAGCAGCGAAATACCGGGTGGTGGGAGCAGCACACTAGTACCGCTAGATTTAGCATTATCATCGGGTATACATATAGGCTCCATGGTTAAGACTAAACACATGGAGCAGTTCATCTATAAAGTTAGGAGCGATGGAGTTAACATAATCAATATGCTGAAGATAATGGAGAGAATACAGATCGCCGCAAAGTTTCTAGCTAGATACACGCCTTCCGATGTCTATGTAGTATCGTCGAGAGTTCATGCGCGTAAGCCGATATTGAAATTCTGTGAGGTGACAGGTTTCAAACCGATAGTCGGGCGTTTCCTACCTGGTACGTTCACTAATCCAAGCCTAGCGACATATGTCGAGCCGAAAGTAGTTCTAGTGGCCGATCCAAGAGCTGATGAACAAGCTGTAACAGAGGCTTCTAAGGTCGGTATACCAGTAGTATCTCTCGTAGATACGGATAATTCTCTCTCGAATGTAGATCTAGCTATACCATGCAATAATAAGGGTAGGAAAGCTTTAGCTATGGTTTTCTGGCTATTAGCACGTGAAGTTCTAAAAGCTGGAGGTGTATTATCGCCGAGTGAGGATCTAAACATACCAGTGAAAGAATTTGAAGAGGAGGTATAACTCTAACGGTGTCATAGGGCTTCTAATTAGGGTTAAAGGTATAGTGCAGGGTGTAGGCTTCCGTCCATTCGTATATCGTCTAGCTCATAGATACGGTCTCGGAGGTTATGTCAGGAATCTTGGGAGTGGAGATGTAGAGATATACGTAGAAGGCGTTAAAGCCTCAGCTTACGGATTTGTAGATTGTCTCCTCAAGGAGGCGCCTCCTATAGCCGTCATAAATCATATAGAGACGCTTGAAGTCGAACCTAAAGGTGAGGAGACGTTTAAGATAGAGAAGAGTGAAGAAGCCGGAGTGAACGGTAGCTCCATAATACCTCCAGATATAGCTATATGCGATTCATGCTTGAAAGAGCTTAGAAACCCCTCCGATAGACGTTACAGATACTTTTTCATAACATGTACGGATTGCGGTCCGAGATTCACCGTAATAGAGAAGCTTCCATACGATCGCGATAATACCTCTATGAAGATTTTCAAGATGTGCGATGAGTGTCGTACCGAGTATACGAATCCGCTTAATAGGAGGTTCCACGCCCAAACTATAGCATGCCCTAAATGCGGTCCCAGAACATATCTTACGGATAATCGCGGATCCGTAATAGAATGCGTGGACCCGATACTCGAAGCTGGTAAGCTTATAGATGAAGGTTTCATTGTAGCTATAAAAGGATACGGGGGATTCCATATAGCTACAGCTACCACCATGGATGAGCCTATAAGGAAGCTTAGGGAAAGGAAGGGTAGGAGGAGTAAGCCGTTCGCTATAATGGCTAGGGATATCGAAACTGCAGAGAGCTTCACCGAGATAACGGAAGTTGAGAAGGAGGTTTTAAAGAGCTACGTACATCCTATAGTCCTCTTAAGGAAGGGTAGAGACTATTATCTTTCAGATCTTATAGCTCCAGGCTTACACCTCGTCGGTGTAATGCTACCTTATACAGGTCTTCACGTACTGCTTTTCGATGGGACGAAGGAGCCGGCTCTAGTTATGACTAGTGGAAACCTTTCAGGTCACCCTATAGTTATAGATGATAAGGAGGCTGTATCCAAGCTCGGTAAGCTAGTAGATTACATCCTATTCCATGATAGACCGATAGTGCAGAGATGCGACGATTCTGTAGTTAAGATCGTAGATGGGAAGCCAGTGATTCTGAGAAGATCGAGAGGTTATACTCCTACGCCCATCAAGCTGAAGCATAGTACCAGCCTAGATATACTCGCTCTAGGATGCGAAGAGAACGTCGTAGCGTGCATAGTTAAAGATTATGAAGCCTATCTAACGCAGCACATAGGGGATGTGGATAATATCGAATCCCTCGCCTTCCTTAAGAATTCCATAGAGCATTTCAGGAATCTACTATCGGTTCACCCTAAACTTTTGACATGCGATCTCAACCCGAAGTTCGCGACTACACGCTTAGCCCTCAGTCTATCCAAAGAGATGCGAATACCTTTAATCCAGGTTCAACATCATGCAGCTCATGCTTATAGTCTACTAGCAGAAACGGGCTTAGATGAAGCAGTCATAGTAACAGCCGATGGCTTCGGGTACGGCTTAGATGGAGCCGCTTGGGGTGGCGAAGTTATCTATGCCTCTAAGGAAAGATGGATGAGAATAGGCCATCTCGAAGAGCATCCTATGATAGGCGGGGATCTAGCTACCCGTTATCCCATAAGGATGGTTATAGGTATACTCTGGGATGACTGTAGAATCGAGGGATGGGTTAAAGCTAGGAGTTATATGCTACCCTACGGGGAGAAGGAGTTAGATATTATCCTAAACCAGTTGAAGAAGGGTATATACATTCCTACGACGAGTTGCGGTAGGGTTTTGGATGCTGTATCCACGCTACTAGATATAAGTTTCGAGAGAACATATGAGGGTGAACCTGCTATGAAGCTTGAATCAGCTGCACAAGGGGGTGAGGATATCCTACGGTTAGACCCAGTATATAACGGTGAAAGTATCGCTACTAAACCTTTACTAGAATGCATCTTTGAGAATCTAGGTAGAGCTAGCAGGAGGGATCTTGCCTACTCGGCTCACACATATATTGCTAGAAGCTTTGCATACTATGCTATGGATAAAGCGCTCGAATTGGGTGTAAAACACATAGGTTTCACAGGTGGTGTAGCTTACAACGATATTATAGCTAGAGAATTTAGGAGGATCGTGGAGGCTGAAGGCTTAAGATTCATACAGCATAGATTAATTCCTCCTGGGGATGGAGGTATATCGCTCGGTCAAGCATATTATGCGTTGTTGCATCCCGCTATAATCGCCTCACCGGAAGATACTCGATGAAGTACCACTACCTTATTCCATATTAAGCTCTCACTCTCATGTATTGTCTAAGTAGCGGTGTCACGCGACGCCAATCCTCCAATATAATATCTCTCATCCCCGGGTTATAGCAAGCTGATGCTGGATGATACATTGGGATAATATATCTCGGATGATTCATATCGATTCCTACAATAACCCCGTGCATACGGTTGATAGGTAGCAATCGAACCTTATACTTCTCCGAAAAATAAGCCGCCGCTACACTACCTAGAACTAGTATAACTGCAGGTTCCACTATCTTCAACTGTTTTTCTAGATATGGCGTGCAACTCTCTATATGCCTCCTATACACACGATTACCTGGAGGATAACATTTAACTATATTCGTTATATAAACTTCTCCACGTTCGATTCCTATGAAGCTTAAAACTTTATCTAAGAATCTACCAGCTACGCCGATGAAAGGTTTTCCCTCCATGTTCTCCTGACGCCCAGGTCCTAACCCAACTATCATAATCGCCGTATCGAGAGTCCCTTCTCCGATTACAGGTTTAATTCTATTCGTCCATAGATCGCACTTCCTACAGAATCCGATTTCTTCCACGAGCTTACTATATTCCGAGAGTTTACGTTCAGCCTCAGAGCTATATGCAGTCATTATGTTATCCTTCCATCATCGATCGTATCGGGAAATATCCTTATAGTATATCGTACGGTACTTTAAGTCTCCCCCTAAGATACTCTGAATCCCTCTGAATCCGCGAGGAGAGAGCTTGATCTAGAAGCTTCTTGAAGTTAGGATACCCCATCTCCTGCTCTCTAACCCACTCTTCAGAGAATAAACCTGAGGTTATCTCCTCTAGACTTTTAACCATAGGATCGTGAATCCCATCCATATACCTCTCTACACGAGATAACTGACCATACTGACTGGTTCTAGAATGTAGGATTAACTGCCCTAATAGACCAAGCTTACATGATTGACGAAAAACCTCTATAAGTTCCCCAGAAGCTATCAGCTCAGTCAGTATAGCTTCGACACTATAACCTCTAGATAGGAGTATCTCGTAAGCCTTCACAAACGTCGAGATTATTATAGGCATAACAGCCTGCTCGGTGAATAAATCAAGTTCGGTTTCCTCTTCGAAGCTGGATTCGATAACCCCTGCACGTGTAAACCCTAAAGCTTTAGCCAGAGCGAGGATCCTAGGCCATGCTGCCCCGGTTACATTCTGTTTAACAGCTATGAACGCTGGGGCTCCATAACCAGCTTCATATAACCTCCTCACACCTACCCCTATCATCCTCGGAGCTAGCAACGCTACATCCACATCCCTACGTGGAGTTATTAAGCCATACCTTATAGAGAAGCCGTGAGCGAAGACCATCATACTCCCCTCATCCATATACGGCTCTACATACGAGTAGTATACGGTCCTCTGCACCTCATCTGGTAGAAGGATGCAGACGATATCTGATCGCTCGGTAGCCTCACTTATCTCATATACATGGAATCCATCAGCTACAGCGTTATCCCAATACGAATCTCTAACGTTACCTATCACGACATTCACTCCGCTATCTCTTAGATTCATAGCCCATGCCCTACCCTGATTGCCATAACCTATTATCCCGACTACTAACCCTTTCAGCGTAGATAACGTCGCATCATCATCGTAGAATATCCGAGCCAAATGATCACCGATATCTCGTCAAAGGCGGTATCGCCATATTTAAGCGTATTCACCGTGTAGATCCGTAAAGGTTTAATATATGAGTAAAGCTTCGAAATCATAGGATGATATACGTAACTAAAGCTGACGGTAGTAGACAACCGTTCGATCGAAGTAAAGTGTATAGGACATGTTTGAAGATGGGCTTATCCAAGGAGCATATAGAGGCTGTATGTAGAAAGCTGGAGGAGAGGATTTACGATGGCATACCGACGAAGGATATACTTAGGATTATCAAGGAGGAGGCTAGTATATTCGACTCCGTATACTCGTGGATAACCGATTTAAGGTCGTCGATATCTAGACTTAGATCGAAACCCGATTTCGAACAATATGCTCGGCTAATTCTTGAATCGCTAGGATTTCAAGTCGCTCCCAACCAGCTCATGCAAGGTGAATGCGTAGAATACGAGCTTGACGGATTAATAGTTAAGGATAACCAGGTCTACATACTCGAAGTTAAGCATCATGTAAACCCGCATGAGAAGGTGGATTTAACCGTGATATTGAAGGTTAGAGCTATAATCGAAGACCTATTATCAGGTTATGAAAAGAAGATAAACCAGGTTAAGATATCTGGAGGATACATCGTTACCAACGCTAAATTTACCGAGCATGCTTTAAGATATGCTAAGTGTAGGGGTATAAACCTTGTAGGATGGGGTGTATATGAGGATATAGAGAAGATTATAGTCGATAATAGGCTTCAACCTATAACGATCATAAGCGACCTAGACGAAGAAGAATTGTGGAGTTTAACCGATAAAGGTATCGTAACGCTTAAACAACTCACGATGTTTACGGCGGATAGATTATCGGTAATAACCGGTATGAAGGCGGATAGGTGTAGGGAGATTATAGCGAAAGCATATGAAGCGTATGGAAGACTAGGAGGTTAGACTAGCATATTCTCGGTACAGGATCACCTAGTGGTGGAGGTATAATTCTTCTACCGCCGATCAAGGTTTCCATAGCTACACCCTCGAATTCATCTGTAGCTTCACCTATTATAGCCGCATCCCTTCCCTCCTCTGTCTCTCTTAAAGCTTCTAAGACTTCCTCAGCCATCTCCTCTACGACTGCTATCGCGATCTTTCCTTCATTCCCTATCTCTAGAGGATCTATACCTAGCATCTCGCATGCAGCTCGCACCCCCTCCCTTATAGGTATATCTTCCTCCCTGATCAGTATGCCTACACGCGATTTCTCACTCCACTCGTTAAGTAGATTAGCTAATCCCCCTCTCGTAGGATCCTTCATCGCTACTATACCCCCGATCGATAGAGCCTTCTCCACCATCCTATTTAACGGTTTGACATCTGATCGTACACTACTTTCGAATCCATAACCCTCCCTACAGCTTAGTATAGCTATCCCATGATCACCTATAGTCCCTGATACTATTATCTTATCTCCAGGCTTTATATTGGAGTCTAGAAGCCATCTCGCTTCGAAATTCTGTCTAAACCTACGTACGACATCTAGGTTATAGTCCAGATACTTACTCCTCACACCTATACCTGAGCAATTTATGATGCACCCATCCAACGAACCTTTCTCCACAACCTTCGTATCCCCTGTGACTATGTATACATCAGCCTCCCTGCATGTATCCGCTATACTATACATAATCCTATCCAGATCTTCTACTGGAAATCCCTCCTCTAGTATGAGCGCTAACGATAGAGCTATAGGCTTACCCCCCATCACAGATATATCGTTCACCGTACCTGAGACGGCTAACCTACCTATATCACCACCTGGGAAGAATAACGGTTTAACCGTATATGAATCGGATTTAAAGACTACATCGTTAACTATAGCCGAATCATCTAGAGCATGTAATCCTACCTCGAAGTTATCCTTCGGCAGGATAGATAGTATATGCTCCTTTATAAGTTTCTGCATAAGGTATCCGCCGGCTCCGTGAGCCATAAGTATCCTTTCAGATTTATCCATAGCGGATCGCCGATCGTAGAAGTATGAAGTATTAAGCTTTAATAAACCCTACCCATAGAAAGGAGAGGAGTGTAACCTCATGGCTGAAGCTACCGCTCCAGGTAAAGTTATACTATGCGGGGAACATTTTGTCGTATACGGTGAACCAGCTGTAGTCGCCGCGATAGATCTTAAAGCATATGCATATGCATCTTTCACGGATGAACCCGGTATCCATGTATACTCGAACAGGGTACCGGAGAATGCTCTGAGACCCATACATAATGTTATAATGCTTCTCTTAGAATCTAGAAGTGTGAAACTGATCGATAAAGGTTTGACGGTATCGATCAGCTCTGATATTCCTATCTCCGCTGGTTTAGGCTCATCCGCGGCTGTATCTGTAGCATCTATCCTAGCTGTATCCAAACTTCTAGGATTCAATCTTAAGAAGAGTGAGGTTGTAGCTTTAGGTGTTAAAGCTGAGGAGATTATCCACGGTAGACCTTCAGGTATCGATCCGACTATATCGGTATACGGAGGTATGCTAGTATTCAAGATTGGAAGTAGAATTAGAAGGATTAAACCGGCTAAGCCTATAGAGCTTATAATAGCCGATTCGGGTCTTAAGAGGTCTACCGGGTTTATGGTGCGTAGAGTCGGTGAGCTCGCTTCAAAGCATCCTACCATATTCTCGAGGTTGAGGTCTACCGCACGTATAATCGTGAAGCAAGCTATCGAAGCCATAATCGAAGGTGATATAGAAAAACTAGGAATCATGCTAAACCTGAATCACGGGCTTCTATCAGCCATAGGCGTATCGAATACTCGGCTTGAGAAGCTTATCTATGCAGCTAGGGAAGCAGGAGCATTAGGCTCGAAAATCACCGGTGCCGGTGGAGGCGGATGTATAATAGCCCTCGCTAGACCCGGTGAATCTGATAGGATAGTATCGGCGCTCGTAGATGCAGGAGCTGAAGCCGTATATAGGACTAGAATAGTAGAAGTAGGTGCAAGGTGATGATAGTAGTTAAGCTAGGTGGAAGCGTTATAACGGATAAGAGTAAGCCCCTATCATTCAACGAAGATGCATCTAGGAGATTAGCCGAAGAGATCGTATCCACCGGTATAGGAAATCTCATACTGATTCATGGAGGAGGATCCTTCGGCCACTATACAGCTCTAATCTACGGTTTAGATAAGATAGGTAAGCCAGCTTCTCAAGCCCCCGCAGGCTTCATCGAAACCCATATGAGTATGCGTAGGCTTACCGATAAACTGGTGGAAGTATTCTCCGGTAGAGGTCTCCGTGTATACCCGATCGCAGCTTCCAGCATACTCACCGCTAGGAAGGGGCGTATAGACTCGCTATGCACCGAGTCTATAAGGTTAGCCCTCAGGATGGGTTTAATCCCGCTCCTACATGGGGACGTTGCTTTCGATTATGAAGATGGCTTCTCCATAGTATCCGGTGATCAGATAGCCGCTAAGCTAGCTCTCGAATTCGATGCATGTAGGGTCGTATTCGCGGTAGATGTGGACGGAGTCTACGATAGAGATCCAAAGCTTAAAGGTGCATCTCTCATCAGAGAGATTAAGGTAGAATCTCTTAAGGATATTGGCTTAAAAGCTATTATGTCTATGGATGTTACAGGTGGTATGGCTTCTAAGCTTAGAGAAGCGTCGATATTAGCTAAGAAGGGTATAGACGTCTACATAGTTAACGGCTTAAAACCCGGTCGTCTCTATAAAGCTATTATGGGGCTTGAAGTAGAAGGTACACATATAATCGGAGGGTCGAATCTTTGAGTATAGAGGTAAGGAAGGATGAGCATATAGAGATATGTTTATCCGAGCCAGTGGAAGCCGAGAGGGAAACTACATGGCTTGAGTATGTATACCTACCGCATAGATGTCTACCGGAGGTGGATCCTGAGGATATCGATCTAGAAGTTGATTTTCTAGGCTTTAGATTCTCCGCACCTATAATGGTTTCAGCTATAACGGGAGGTAGTGGTTTAAGTTTTAAGATAAATTCGAATATAGCTGAAGCTGTCGAGAAGCTTAAGCTAGGTATGTGTGTAGGTAGCCAGAGGATAGCGCTTGAGAAACCTGAGACCGCTTACAGCTTTAAGGTAGCTAGGGATAAGGCTCCTACAGCGTTCATATCCGCTAACATAGGCTTTCAAGAGCTGAGGAAGTATGGTGTGGATAGCTTGATAGAATTGGTGGAATCTATAAATGCTAACGCTCTTACGATTCATCTAAACCCGCTCCAAGAGTTACTGCAAGTCGAGAGTAAACCTAGGTTCGAAGGATTAATATCTATGATCGGAGAAGTAGTGAAGGAGCTTGAAATCCCTGTTATAGTTAAGGAGACCGGTGCAGGTATGATCCGCGAGGATGCTGTTAAACTAGAGGAGCTAGGTGTAAAGGCTATAGACGTAGCAGGTTTAGGCGGTACAAGCTGGTCTAAGGTAGAGTATTATCGCGCTGTAAAGCGGCGTGACGATATAAGGATAGGTGTATCCAGAGCCTTCTGGGATTGGGGTATACCTACGGCTGCGAGTATATTCGAAGTTAGATCCGCTGTTAGAAACGTTAAGATAGTAGCTTCAGGTGGATTACGCTCCGGGGTTGATATAGCTAAAGCTATATGTATCGGTGCAGATATGTGTGCGGTAGCCCTACCTATACTTAGACCAGCATTGAAGAGTTCTCTGGAGGTTGAGAAGACCCTGACCATATTTATCGAGGGGCTGAGGATAGCTATGGCTCTTATGAGCGTATCAAGGATAGATGAGCTTAAGAAGGTTAAACCTATAATTGTAGGTAGGCTAGCAGAGTGGTTGAGTGAAAGGGGTTTAAAGAATTGAGTAGACTACTAGATGAGATAAGATTATGCTGCGAAGAGATAGATAGATTTATCTTCAAGCTACTAGAGCCTGATAAGGATATACCTATTCTATACGAGTCGAGCATCCATCTATTCAAAGCCGGTGGGAAGCGTGTAAGGCCATTCCTAGCTATGAAGTCGTGCGAAGCTGTAGGAGGAGATCCAAGTGTATCTATACCAGTAGCTTCAGCTATCGAGATCCTACATACGTTTACCCTAATCCACGACGACATAATGGATGAGAGTGGTCTTAGGAGGGGTGTACCTACCGTCCATACAGTTTGGGGTATACCGCAGGCTATAACATCTGGAGATTACCTCTTCGCTAAGGTTTTCCAAGCAGTATGTAGACCCGAAGTAGTCGAGAAGATAGGTTGCGATAGAGCTGTAAGGATAGTTGATATGATAGCTGAAGCTATGATCGATATAGCTAAAGGTCAGACTCTAGATCTGATCCTACAATCTAGAATCGATGCTTCAGAAGAGGAGTATTTAGAAATGATAAGGTTGAAAACAGCTAGACTCTTCCAGATCTCAGCCGAGATAGGTGCGCTACTAGGAGGATGTAGCTACGAAGAGTTCAAAGCTTTATCTAACTACGGCTTGAAAGCTGGGCTTGCCTTCCAGGTGGTAGACGATATACTCGGATTGGTGGGTAGCGAGGAGGAGCTAGGTAAACCTGTAGGTAGCGATCTTAGGGAGGGTAAGAAGACTATAATCGTAATCTACGGTCTTAGGAGGCTTCCTACTAGAAGTAAGAGTCTGGTTACAAGGGTGCTTGGTAGAAGGGATGCCTCAGATGAGGATGTTAGGAAAGCTATCGATGTGCTTACACGTTATGGATGTGTAGATTACGCGAAGGATATGGCTTTAAGATTCAGGGATGAAGCTATAGCATCCCTATCCAAGCTTAAACCTAGTCGTAGTAGGGAAAGTTTAGAAGAGCTAGCTAGATTATTCGTGGATAGGAGACTGTAATCCAGGGTAGGCTAACGCTATGAGCGTAGACCTCGAAGCTTTCCGCGAAAAGATCTTCAAGTATGCGTTAGTGAACGCTGTGAAGTATAACGGTAAAGCTAAGGTTGAACCCGTAGCATCTAAATTCCTAGGCGAACATAGGGAGCTACGTAGTAGAGCTAGAGAAGTAATAGCTCTAGTTGAGAAGATAGTAGAGGAGGTTAACAGTCTTACACTAGTCGATCAGAAGCGTATATTAGAGGAGAGATTCCCGGAGCTTCTAGTAGAAGAGAAGCCTAGAGAGAGAGAATTTAAACTACCTCCTCTACCGAATGCAGATAAGTATTCGACGATAATTACTAGGTACGCTCCAAACCCAGATTTCGTACTTCACTTCGGTCAAGCTAGAGCTATATATCTAAGCCATGATTATGCTAGGATGTATAGAGGAGTATTCATACTCAGATTCGAAGATACCGATCCACGGATAAAGAAGCCTAGGATAGACTTCTACGATGCTATAAGAGAGGATCTAATATGGCTTGGATGCAAATGGGATAGAGAGTATATCCAAAGCAGGCGGCTCGAGATATACTACGATATAGCTAGGAAGCTTATCGAGATCGGCGGAGCATATGTATGCGTATGCGAACCGGATAAGTTCCGTAGCTTTATCCGTAGCTCCAAGCCTTGTCCATGTAGGGATCTAGCTGTAGAGGATCATATGGAAAGGCTCGATAGGATGCTGGAAGGAGTATATAAGGAGGGTGAAACTGTATTAAGGGTGAAAACAGATCTTTCGCATCCAAACCCTTCTGTAAGGGATTGGGTTGCGTTAAGGATCATAAATACTAAGCTCCATAGGCATCCGATCGTAGGTGATAAGTATAATGTATGGCCTACCTATAACTTCGCCGCTGGGATAGATGACCATCTGATGGGGGTGACGCATATAATAAGGGGTAAAGAATTCTTAGTCGGGGTCGAGAAACAGTTATACATGTATAGATGGCTAGGCTGGGGGTATCCTGAATGTATACATTACGGTAAATGGTTGATGATCGGATCCGGAACTATGTCTAAATCCAAGATGCTTAGGGATCTCCAGCTCGGCTTATATAAGAGCTGGGATGATCCGCGTCTACCCACCCTAGCTGCTCTAAGACGTAGGGGTATTCAACCTGAAGCTATACATAGGATGGTATTAGAGCTTGGGGTTAAGATGTCTGAAGTAAGATTTAGCTGGGAAAACCTGTATGCTCATAACAGAAGAATAATAGATCCTATAGCTAGAAGATTTTTCTATGTAGAGGATCCTATTAAACTAAAGGTTAGATCGATTCCTTTAAACGAGGTTATAGCTAAGATACCGTTCCATCCGGATAAAGAGGATATGGGGTATAGAGAGACGAGGATCAAAGTTAAGGATGGAGAAATCGAGCTTTACATCTCGAGGAGGGATTACGATATTCTAGCTTTAGATAGGGTCGTGAGGCTTATAGGCTTATTCAACGTGAAGCCTGTAAGCTTATCTGGTGATAGCGTAGAAGCGGTATGGCATAGTAGAGCATACGAAGAAGCTGCTAAGCTTAAAGCTAGACTTATACATTGGGTTCCAGTCGAGGATATCGTACCGATTAGGGTTGTAATGCCTGATGCATCGGAATCTATAGGGTATGGAGAGAATCTTTGCAGAACGATAGCTTTAGGTGAGGTTATCCAGTTCGAAAGATTCGGTTTCGCTAGGTTTGATTCAAAGCTACCAGATGGCACCATGATATTCTACTACACACACGATTAGGTTACAGAACGTATGTATGGTATCTTCGATCTAAGCTTCTCTACGATAAGCTTAAACTCGGTATCCGATATATTCAAAGCAGCTCTCACCTCATCTGAAAGCTCCCCCCTACTCTGAGATAGTATCATCCACTCGGCGATTTTCCGCTCTAAATACGTCTCGCAGAGTGCATCGAGAAGCTCTCCCAGATAGCGGTAGATTTCGCTCTTCAAAGCTAGTAGGCTTGCCTCCCTCCTCCTCAGCTTAGATAGCTCCCTATCTATAAGCTCAGATAGTGCTGCCGCCTTCTCCACAGCTTCCACACAGTTTTCTATACGCTTAACCCTCTGAAGCTCCTCCACTATACTTTCCACCTCTTCGCATATGGACTCCCCAAGCCTCCTAACAGATATATCGAATAATCCATCTGTAAACCCTACATCTACGGTAAACCCTGTTTTAAGATAGTAGTACTTCCTAGGGGGTCCTGTCTTACTTTCCCTCTTAAAGCTAGATATTAACCCATAGCGTTCGAGTATGATTAGATGCTTAAGTATAGCAGGTTCGCTTAGATCAAGCTCCCTAGCTAGCTCCAACAGATACTTCGGTCCATCGGCTAGCGATCTCAATATCTTAAGCCTAGTCGGGTTACCTAGGACTTCTAAGAGATCCTCGACGCTCATAGCTCAATCCTATACTAGATCTAGAGAAACATTTAAATATTAACCTTTAGTTAATAACTTGGTTGAAGAAGGAGGTGGATACGCGGTGTCATCCACTCAGAAGTTTAAGGAGATACAGCTCAGAGTTGCAGAAGCATACGCTAGAGACGTAGGTAGGGGTATAGTACGTGTGGATCCTAAAGCTATGGAGGAGGCAGGTATATCCACCGGGGATGCTGTGGAGATCGTAGGTAAGAGAAGGACTGCAGCTATATGCTGGCCTACCCATCCTGAAGACTACGGTAAAGGTATCATAAGGATGGATGGATACATCAGGGCTAACGCAGATGTATCGATAGATGATAAGGTTAAAGTTAGGAAGGTGGAGCCTAGAAAGCTCTCCAAGATAATTTTAGCTCCTACAGAACCTTTAAGGATTATGGGTGGAGAAGTCTATCTATCAAGAGTTCTCGAAGGTAGGATTGTAGCTAAAAACGATACAATCCCCGTAGGTATAATGGGGCGTGAGGTATCCTTCGTAGTGGTAGGTATGGAGCCATCTGCCAGAGTAGGTATAGTTTCGAAGAATACCAGTATAGTTATATCCGATAGACCTCCCAGAATACCTGTATCCGGTATACCGAGAGTGACATACGAGGATATAGGCGGCTTATCTGAACAGATACAGAAGCTTAGAGAGATGATAGAGCTTCCATTAAGACACCCAGAACTATTCGAGAGGTTAGGCGTAGAGCCTCCTAAAGGTGTATTGCTGTATGGTCCCCCAGGTACCGGTAAAACGTTGTTAGCTAAAGCCGTAGCTAACGAGAGTGATGCATACTTCATAAGCATAAGTGGACCTGAGGTTATGAGTAAGTTTTACGGTGAGTCTGAGGCTAGGCTTAGAGAGATATTCAAGGAGGCTGAGGAGAATGCTCCTGCTATAATATTCATAGATGAGCTGGATTCGATAGCACCTAAGAGGGAGGAAGTAACAGGAGAAGTTGAGAGAAGAGTCGTAGCACAACTACTAGCACTAATGGATGG
>Ga0272445_1000162_pt1 | contig 65800 bp, 67 predicted proteins | sample YNPCB0031_FD_194404 | JGI IMG/M metagenome (GOLD analysis project Ga0272445, IMG submission 194404) | Hot spring sediment microbial communities from Yellowstone National Park, WY, United States - YNP-CB-003-1 | ecosystem: Environmental > Aquatic > Thermal springs > Hot (42-90C) > Sediment...
TTTGTGTGCCATAAAAATGGGGATGGTGGCGGGTGCAAACCATTACGACTTGCATTTCCCTCAAACCTTCCAGTCCATAGGTTTTTGGCGCAGTGTCAGGCGTGTATGGCGTCATCTCCTCCCCGCAGGTTGGGCAGATCTGCCAACAGTCGCAGATTACGGAGTCTTGTTTGCTTCGCAACTGGTAGGTTTTGCCGCATTTGGGGCATTTTGCTTCAACTGTTTCCATTAAAATTGCACCCGCCACCATTTTAGGGTCAGCCTTTTCATGGCGTCAGGGCTACAGCGAAGTGCTTATGTTGACCATTTTGGCGACTGCCTTGCTGCGCAATACGCCCAAGCCGAAGCGGGTTGTCGCCCTAACTCCGAACTCCCCTGTTCTTGGGTCTTCCCAGTCCTCAACGGTTATGTCTCTGCGGAGAAGCATGACTGCCGCCACTCGGGTGTCTATGGCGTAAGCCACGCCGTTTGGCACTAGGGTGCTTGCCAAAACCTTCATTCCTAAAACGCTGCCCACAACGCCTCGCTCCAAGTCTACTTGCTCTGAAGGCAGGTACTGGGCGTGGATGAATTTGTCGTCGTTGAGGAGTTGGTGCAGTTGAACCTCGTTTAGGGCTAGCACTGTTGGACGCCAGTTCTCTCCCCTAACAGCATTATGAAGCTTGACAACGCCACTCCAGTTTAGGGATTGCCCACCATTGTCTATTGGGGCGCCCCCAGCCAAATCCGCATTGGCAATAGAGCCATACATGGCTAGAATCTTGTTGGTTTCAGCCTCGCCCAAGGCTCTGCCAACCTTCTCAGTCATGGTTTCCATAACATTCCATGTGGCGTCTTCTAGGAACTCCCTCGTCCAGACCTCAGAAGCCTCAGCCACAATGTTTGTGTAAACGTCCACTGTGCTGACCTTTTTGCCGCTAAGCCTCGTGTAGGCGCCTTCAGCATAACGGTAAGCCACAGCCCTCTCGTCCAATGGGAACCTTTCCATGGCTTCTGTTGTGGGACGAACCATTACAATTTCTCTGCCGATCATTTCTGGGTAGGCTGCCTCAACCAGCGTGTCATGCATATGCCCCAAAGCGCCAACAGTGTCGCTGAAAAGCCTTTCCTTTAAGGCTACTTCGCAATAGCGCCTCAAAAACGGATGCGTACTAGCCCTACGGCTTAAGTTCTCCATGAGCTGGCGGAACTCGCCGTCCGTATCCATCAAACTCTCAAAAAGCCTCGGTTTCATGGCTTGTCCCTCCCTATTTTTCAACGTAGATGAAGATGAGGTCTTCAGCCGCCGAAGCAGACTCCAAAGCAAACCCAAGCTTGCGATTATAGTAGATAGTGTAGGTGGCAGTTCCACCCTCGTTAACGGCTTGGTCCGTCAACTGCAATATGCGCTTGCTGGAATCTGCACCATAAACGGCTTTACCCCGCGTTATGGCTCCGCCAGCCTTCACTTTCACCCTTCCGCGAACAAGCACCGGGCAAGGGTCTCCGGCTGAAACGCTTCTTAGGGCTATGCCAATGCAGTCCTGAGCCGAAGTGGCTGGGCTAACCTTGTCGTCAGCACTTAAGTAGACGGGGTCGCCCTTTGTTACGGCTGCTGCAGCCTCAAAAGTCTCAATAACAGCCTTAGGGTCGTCTGTCTCGCCTATGCCCATCCAAGGCTTTCCAGTGTTGTCAGCCATAAGCCATCCATCCTCCTTCACGCAAAAGCTTTACGGTTTCAGCCAGTTCATCCTGGCTTACTCCCAAACATGCAAAAGCAACTGCGAAAGCATGGTCAACGTCTAATGCCATTTTGCTTCAACACTCCTTCAAGCTTGCTCAGTTTGTGAAGCACTCCTCGAAGTTCCTGGCACATCCTTTGGGGACCAAGCCCCCAGCTTCTCTCCACCATCGGGCTTGGCAAAACATCCCTTATCATCTTCGCAACATCCTCAACTGGAATCATAGGCTTAGCGTTCTTAACCAACAAGCCCTCAGCCCCAGAACTAGCACTGATGCTGCCTCTATCACCGCCGCTACTGCCAACATTTTTGGAAGCCTTCACATAGGCTTCGAGCCTTTCAATTCTGGCTGTTAGGGCTTCTATGGCATCCTCAACCTCGCCAAGAACCGCCTCTGTGCTTGCAATAACATCGTCTAGGGTTGGTTCCGGCGCTACACCAGAAGCGTCTAAAACGCTGCCAATGCCGCTGTCCGCCGCTTTCGCTTCCTCTGTGCCGCAAACCTCACTTTTTAAGCCAACCTGCCTAGCGGCAGCGCATAGAACACGCCTAGCCTTTTCCTTGGCTTCTTCTGGCAGTTGTGTCTGGTTAAGCCTAGCTAGGGCATTCCGCAGGTGGGGCAGGTCAATGCGTCCCTCAGCATCCTTAAAGGGCAAGTGTCTCTTGTTCCTCGGCACTGTCCGCCCAGACTCGTCCCTTTCGCCGGGCTCAACATAAGCAAAGCAGTCGTCCGGAAGAGCATTGATGTATTTGCGGCTCCAGACACGCTCAACCAAGCCCCTAGATGTAGGCTTTCGGCATGGGGTCATTTTCCCAATTCCATCCTCCTTCAGTGTTTTGGCTGTTGGAACTGGCGCCATGTAGGCTGGATGCAGGCTAAGCCAGTCTCGGATTTTCTGCTCATCCCACATCTTCCCCTTAGCGAAGAATATGCTCTGGACAAGGCTGGTGTCCGGCTGGGCTCTTGGACGCCCCATAATGGCTAGTACGCCATTCTCCCGGTCAAGCCAAACAGTGGTGAAATGCTCTGGCAGGAAAGCCTCCACGTCTTGGTAAAATCCTAGAATGTACTCGCCGGAGGCTATGGGGTCAAAGCCCTGCTCTTGGAGCCTTTCCAAAATTTGGATGTTGGCTTCTGGAACGCCTGGAACAGCCACAAGGCTTAGTTCTGCGTTGTGCAAGCCTCTTGGGATTTTGCCATCAACAAAATCAAGCCTCTCGTAATCGGCGCCAATGCTCACATGCCTAATCAAGCCCTTGCGGATTTTCTCGGCAATTTCATCATCGTAAATTTCAGCCTCATACCATAGGCTATTGCCGTCCCAGCGGGCGTCCACAACTTTGCCAACAGCATTAGAAGCAGCCACATGCTCCACATAAACGGGAGCAGAAACAAGCCGACTTGCAAAAGCCTCAAGCTCCTCGGGCAAGTAAATGTTCATGTTCCGGCTCATGCCAGCGGTTAGGGCTATACCACGAATCCGCAGTGGCTTATCCACAATCTTCTCAAGCACTTTGAAGGGCAAAACAGCGTAGAAATGCTCCTTTCCGCTGCTAGGCCTATGATGGCGCTCAAACCATTCCTTAGCCTTTTCCAAAGTCCAGCCCTTCGAAACATCAAAAAGAAAACTAACCACTTCAGTGGCGCCCTTACCACCCTTAGGCTTGCCTATGACGGCTTTAATACCCTCAGCCTCAGAAAGCACTATCGTGCGAAGGCTGTCCGGCTCAAAATCGTCTGGATTGCGATGGCCACTCCGAATATAGTTGGCGGATACTTCCCAAGGCAAACTCGGACACCAGCCCTCCAACACGTCTTTTCAGTAGGAGTAGAATACGGTAAAGAAAATGAAAAGCCGAATTGTACTACGCACTGGCCAGTCTGTTGGCCTACACAAGACCCAACACGTTGGCCTAAACACAAATTTTGAAACTTTCAGAATACTTTATTACCTTTCACGTGGCTTTACATAGATAGATGGTGGTATTGTGACCGAAAGTATTTCAGTTCCGCGGCCATTGCTAAAGGAGCTTTATGAACACTTTGCCAAGATAGAGGAAATCTTGGCAACATTAGAGGAGCTCATGAATAAAGAGGGTTTAAAGCGTATAAGGAGAAGCCTAAAAGAATACCAGAAAGGAGAATATGTGACCGCAAAGAGCCCGGAAGAGATCAGAAAAACATTAATGAAGGATTAAATTGTCATATAAACTCGCTTTTACAAAGGCATTCATTAAAGAGTTCAATCGCTTGCCCAAAATGAAAAAGAAAGAATTTTTGAAGCGATAAAAAACTTTCAGAATTCCCGTACAACGGCACAAAACTTCGGGGAAAGCTTGAAGGACTTTGGAGATGGAGAGTGGGCAAATACCGAATAATCTACCTGATAGATGAAAAAGAGAAAACAATAGTTTTCTTGGATGTAGGACCAAGAAAAACAATCTATGAATAAAAGGCTAGTCTTTTGTTTTCCACCATATGAGTGGAAAGAACCAGAAGAAAGGCCAGACAATCCAATACTCCTCAGCAGCGTGAGTACGTATTGTAAATATTGTGCCGCACTTTTTACACCTTAATGTTCGCCTTCCAACAAGTTCTAGTTCTTTTGAGCCGCATTTTGGGCAGGCATACTCCTCAATTTTTATGGCTGGCGGCCTCTCGTAACAAGCTGATGCTTTCATCCATTTTAGGAAGGAGATTGCGGTAAAGGCGAAGACCAGCATGAAAAGTACAAGGACTAGGATTATGATGATGCTTGCAATCAGTGAAACGTCAAAGGCCATCCTGTCAAAAGCCATAATGGCTAAACCACCCATGTTAGCGGTTCTTCTCTCCGCCTTTGTCTTCGCCTAAGCCAAGCCCTTATGAAATCTTCTATCTCCCGCCTATTATACGGGTCTTGCCAAGCACTTTCTAGAGCTTGGCACTCGTTTAATGCGCCGACAAGCCCAAAATAGGCTAGAAGCTCATGGTAAAGCTGATCCCTTTCAACATCGCTTAGCAAAACCTGCATCGCGTTAAGGATGGCGTCCAACACAGCCCTGCTCATTACTTCTCCAATTCCTTTTAATGTTTTTGCCCTTTATAAAATTGTTAACTCTTTCCGGACAACTTCTTCCAAAAAAGCCTTCACCAGCAGGTTTATGTTTTTGAAGGTGTCTTCTGAAAACTTTCGGATAACCTCGCCTATTATCCTCTGTATTGCCAACCTGTAGCCTTCTGGCAGGTGGCTGATTCTTTCCTCTAGGCACTTTTTGACTTCGCAGCCGAACCTTGAATCTTCAAGCAGTGGTATGGCGCACGAAACATCCCTAATCGTCATGACTAGGTAGATTATTCTGGCTAAAGGATCGGATTTTGCCATATCCCATGCTTGGAGATCTTCCGCTGTGGGCTTAAGCATGTATCTGGCATAGGCCGCTTGATCCTCGACAAATCCGCCCTCAACAAGAAATTTTGTCACGCCGTACTCCTTTGCAGCCATAGCAGCCCCGTAGAGAATTTCTGTGGCAAAGTTTTCAGGGAGACCGTAATGGTACATGGCTTGCCTTAGATCTGCTGGAAACTTAATCTTGTAGAATTCGGGTGAGCCGTGAAGGATGGAGTGGGCTGCCTGACGCCTAACACCAGCCTCAACAATGTTGGATGGTAGACACGAAATCCTATCGAGATAGATGTTTATTGTTGGTTTTCCTTGCAGAGCGTCATGGGAGGCGAAAAATCCTTGGCCGCTTGAGGTCTCAAAGATGTTTAGGTTCACTGAATATGTCATGGGAGGGCCTAGCCTTTCATAACACTCAAGAAGAGTGTTCATCAGCCTCTGCGCTAAGTTGCTATCAACGTTTCCGAAGGTTTGAAGTTTCACGATGCTTGCAACGCTTTTGGCTGACAACCCTCTTCACTCTTCCGCCTTTTCCGCCTTTCCAGCTTCCTCTAAGAATTTTTCGTATTGCTGGAGGGCCTTGTCTATTTGGTCTTCTATGAATTCCGCAGCGTTATAGTAGGGCATCCCCATATCCTTTAGGGCTCTGTTTAGCTTGTCGTACTTCTCCCTCGGGATTTCTATGTACTCGTAATCGGCGGATTCCCACTTGAGGAAGAAGCGTATGGCTTGGCGGATGAACTCCTCCTTTGTTGTATAGCCCCTCCCCCTGTGGGTTTGGATGAAACGTTCCACCTCGCTTAGGAGTTCTGGTGGGAGTATGACGGACTGGTATAGCATGGCTTCAATGGCATCCTGATATGTTTGCATTTTGCTTGTTTGGGCCATAAGCTCGCCTAGTAAGGCTGTTAGTTTCTGGTGGACGTCGTCTGATATGCGTAATGTTTTCATTTTTGATTTTCCCATTGATATTTTGTGGAGTAAGTCTTTTAAGTGTTTCTGATATACTAAATATACAGAATACACTGAAGGCTTAAAAATGCCCAGAAAACGCATAGTAAAAGTTGTCCTAAGCAATGAGCAAAAAGAAATTCTAGAGGAACTGTCGAAAAGGCTTGGCACAAGCGAAAGCGAAACACTAAGAATGGCCTTAATGGACTATGCCAAGGAGTTGAGCCTAATGAAGGAGCGAGTGCGAAAACAAGCACCAAAAAGTGTTAGATAAGGCTAAAGGCTAAAATCCGATTCGGATTCGACTTAATCAGCAATTTAAAATTGAAGCGCCGCACAAATTTTATAACGGGAAACTGTTAAACCGTTAATCCAAAACTGTGAAAGAAGCGCTTTGAAAAGAGAAGAGGAACAAAATTTGACGGGAAAAAGCTTCGAGGAAATCTTGCTGGAGGCTGTTGATGAGGCTTTGGCTTCACTGGGAGATTCAGCCAAACAGTCAATTTATTATCATCTTGAGGAGAAGTTCAAAATACCCCGAGAAGAGATTCCCAACCGCATAGAGGATTTTGTTGAAGGTCTTGAGAAAATTTTTGGCATAGGTGCCCGATTCCTCGAAATTTTGATAATGAAGAAGCTTTATGACCGCATTGGCAAGCCCCTTGAATGGGATGAGCGCAAGGAGTTTGTTTTTGTGAATTATGTTGAGGCTGCGAGGCAGAGCTTTAAGAAGAGAGTTAGGGTTAAACGTTAAGGGTTGTTATTGATTTTGGATTCATAAGGATTTTAATTGAGGTTTTCGAAAAGGTTTAATGCATCTTAAGATTTAATATACTAAAAATAAAGGGGAACAGAAGTGCCCCCAAAAGACTTCCAAAAAACATTCCTAGAAGCCGTTGAAGAAGGACTATCAACCCTCGGCGACACACCAAAACAGGCCATACTATTCCACTTAGAAAACACCTTCAAAATAAGAAGAGAAGAAATCCCGCAGAACCTAACAGAGTTCCAAAAAGCCCTTGAAAAAATTTTTGGGCCGGGAGCCTTATATCTTGAGAAGCTAATACTGAAGAGGCTTTATGACAAGTTTCAGCTGGAATTTGAGGAGCCGGAAAATCAGCAACCAAACCTGGCAAATTGTGTAGAAAACCTCAAAAGGCGAATTTTTTCGGGTGATGCCTAAAACATGGAAAGAAACGAAGATGTAGCCCATGTTTTGGAAATGCTCCACACGTTATTTGATGGTTTAGAAGACCTTGTTTATGTGGCTGACCCCCAAACATACGAAATACTTTTTGCAAATGACAAGTTTAAGGAAGCTCTTGGCGGGGAAGTTGTAGGAAGAAAATGTTATGAAGTTATTCACGGTGCAAAAGGCCCATGCGATTTCTGCACTAACAGGTACATTTTTGGAGAAAACCTTGGAAAAACCCACGTGTGGGAGTACCACTGCAAGAAAAAGAATCGCTGGTACAAGTGCATAGATAAGGCCATAAGCTGGCCTGGAAACCGGCATGTCCGCTTTGAGATTGCCATTGATGTGACTGCGCATAAGAGAATGGAGAAGGCTTTGGCTGAGAGCGAGAGGCAGCACCGCACCCTTGTTGAAGCCGCTCCAGACGTTATTTATAGCGTTTCATCTGATGGGAGGATTATTTCGCTTAACCCAGCCTTTGAGAAGATCACGGGCTGGAAATGTGAAGATTGGATTGGAAAACCCTTCACAGGGCTTATACACCCAGAAGATGTTGAAAGGGCTGTTGACTCCTTCCAGAAAACCCTCGCCGGCAAGTCTGAAATTACGGAGCTTCGTGTCCGTTCAAAGTCTGGTGAATATTTAGTTGGCGAATTTATAAGTGTGCCTTTGATTGAGGATGGAAAGATAGTTGGCGAGTTAGGCATAGCAAGAGACATAACAAGCCGCAAAGCCTACGAGGAGAACCTCCAAAGGATTACAACAACCCTCCACACGTTGATTCAGGCAATTCCAGACATTGTCTATTTTAAGGATGCTGAAAGGCGAAACCTCATTGTCAACAGCGCCTTTGAAAAGTTTGTGGGTTTGAAGAAGGAGGAGATAATTGGAAAACGGGACGAGGAGATTTTCCCAGCGGATTTGGCTGCCCAGTGTAGGAAAAGCGACGAAGAAGTACTTAGCAAGGGTGTTGCCGTTCGTGTCGAAGAGCAAACCGTGGACAGGAAAGGCAACAAAAGGGTTTTTGACACAATTAAGGTTCCGATCCGCGACAGAAATGGCAACATTGCCGGCTTGATCGGCGTAAGCAGAGACATAACAGAGCACAAGCTCATTGAAGAGAAACTGATGGAGAGGGAGGAGCTTTTCCGCTCGATTGTTGAAAACTCCCATGATGGCATAGCGATAATAGATGGAAACTACAAGATTACTTATGCCAATGGTGAATTGTCCAACATTCTTGGATACCCCAGAGAGGAGATTGTTGAGCAAGATTTTAGAAAGTTCCTGACAGAGGAGTGTAAAGCCCTTTTCACGAACAAGAAGCTTTGTGCCCAAGCAAGACAGCATGAAAACGAGGATAAGGTTGTTTCAGAGTATAAGCTGAAAATTGTTAGGAAGGATGGTGTGGAAAGGGAAATTGAGGTTAGAGCCGTAACATTAAGGGATGCCGGAAACCGCATACGGACAATAGCTCAGGTGCTTGACATAACCGAACGCGTAAAGCTGGAGATGGAAAGAAACCTTTTCGAAAAAAGGCTTTCGGAGCTTAACGTTTATGCACGGAGGCTTAATGACGCAAAAACCATGAGGGAGATTTACCGACTAACCTTAGACGCAATGGAGGAAACCCTAGGTTTTGAATACGCCTCAATCTTCATGGTTGAAGAAAACTCCCTAAAAATGGTGGCTCATAGAGGATATTCAGAAGTTTCCTCCCTTAAACTGCCCCTTGACGGCGAAAAGGGCGTAACTGTTAAGGCTGTTAAAACTGGAAAATCAATAATTGTTCCAGACGTTAGGAAGGAGAAAGCCTACGTAAAGGGCGGCGTAGAAACCCTATCTGAACTTGCAACTCCCATGAAGATTGGAAGGAAAGTTTTAGGAGTATTGAACGTTGAAAGCGGAAAACTAAACGCCTTCGACGAGGAGGATAAGAAGCTTTTAGAAATATTGGCTTCCCACGTAGCAATAGCCATAAGCAACCTTAGAAGACGGGAGAAACTTTCAGCGCTAAATGCTTATAGCCGCACCTTGAACAAAGCAAAAAGCGTGGAAGAGGTCTGCACAAAAACGTTGGAGGCTATGCACAAGATTCTGAAATTCAAATATGTCGACTTTTTCCTAGTTGTCGGCAAAAAGCTCAAGCTATTAAAGACGAGGGGATTAAGCTTCACGCCAAAGTTGGCGCTTCCACTTGACGGTGATAAAGGCATAACGGTCATGGCTGCAAAAACTGGTAAAACGATTTATGTTCCAGACGTTAGAAAGGAAAGGGCTTACGTTGACGCTGGAGTGAAGGGTGTACTATCTGAACTTGCAGTGCCAATAAAAATGGGGAACCGCGTTTTAGGCGTGTTAAATGTTGAAAGTGAAAAGTTAGAAGCCTTTGATGAAGAGGATAAAAGGCTTCTGGAGATATTGGCTTCCCATGTGGCAATAGCATTAAGCAACATAGAGAGGAGAGAAAGTCTTGAAAAACTCTCGGAGAAGCTTGAGCACTTGATGAGGAGTTCCACAAAAATAATGACCATCAAGGATGCCCGTAAAAGGCTTAAGGAAATTGCAAAAGCCATACAACGCTTCGGCTGGAGAAGGGTTGTTATTGGACGTGTGGACGAAAACCTGGAAAGAAGAGAACTCATCACTGTTGGCTTAACAAGAGAGGAAATAAAACTCCTCAAAGAGAGGAGAGCTCCGGGACACGTTTGGAAAGAACGCTTCAGTTCAAAGTTTGATAAGTACAGAATTGGCGAGTTCTATTATATACCTTGGAGGGACCCGTGGATTAGGGAGCATTTCTTCCACATCCCGCCGGAAATCCCATTAGAAGAGGCGGAAAAGCACATAACCACCGCCGTTCCAAGCCGCCTTTCAGAAGAGAACATGGTGGACTGGCACCCACAAGACATGCTTTATGCTCCACTCCGCACACCTGATGGCAAAATAGTTGGAATTTTAAGCATGGACGACCCCGTTGACGGACGCAGACCCACAAGGGAGTCTCTTTTACCCCTTGAGCTTTTCCTCCACCAGGCGGCAATAACCATAGAGAACGCTGAGCTTATGGAAAGCCTTGAAAAGGCCAGAAGGGAGCTTCAAGTTTACGCTGACCAGCTTGAACAGAAGGTGGAAGAACGAACAAGGGAACTGCGGGAGATACAGGATAAGCTGCTTAGGGCTCAGAGGCTGGCCGTCATTGGCGAGTTGGCGGGAATGGTTGGCCACGACCTCCGTAATCCGCTTACGAGCATTGCTGGCGCCACATACTATCTAAAGAGAAGACTAAACCAAACTATGGATGAAAAAATTAGAGAGATGATTGGGCTCATTGAGAAGAATATTGGCTATTCTAACAAGATAATAAATGACCTTTTGGACTATTCTAGGGAGATTAAGCTCGACATAACTGAGACTAACCCAAAGGCTTTGGTGGAGGAGGCACTGGCTTCCGTTGAGGTTCCAAGCAACGTTCATGTGGTGAAAATTGTTCACAACTTGCCTAAGATAAGGGTTGACTTTGAGAAGGTTAAGCGTGTCCTTATAAATCTGATTAGGAATGCTGTTGAAGCCATGCCGAAGGGTGGAACCTTAACAATAAAGTGTAGAAAGAAGGGCGAAAGAGTCGAGTTTGTCGTTTCAGACACTGGGGTTGGCATGTCTGAGGAAACCATGAAGAAGCTTTGGACGCCCTTGTTTACCACGAAAGCAAGGGGCATGGGTTTTGGCTTGTCTATTTGCAAGCGTTTTGTTGAAGCCCACGGGGGCACAATAAATGTTGAAAGCGCTTTAGGTAAGGGTTCAACCTTCACGGTAACCCTTCCAATAGAACCCGAAATAAAAGAAGAAGGAGGTGAAAAAATATGGTTGAAAACGCAAGAATCCTCATTGTTGACGACGACGAAAACATAAGAAAAGTGCTAAAGACCATACTGGAGGAGGAAGGCTACGCTGTCGACGAGGCTGAAGACGCGAAGAAAGCCATAGAAAAGTCTAGGAGAAATGTCTACAACCTAGCCTTAATAGACATCCGTTTGCCGGACATGGAGGGCATAGAACTCCTAACAAGGATGAAGGACACAGTGCCGAAAATGCGGAAAATAATTATAACTGGTTATCCGACGCTTCAGAACGCCATAGAAGCCGTTAACCGCGGTGCAGACGCCTATATACTGAAGCCCTTCGACATGGAAAAGGTTCTGGCAACCATCAAGGAGCAACTGCGAAAGTATGAGGAGGAGAAACGCTACAGCCAAGAAAAAGTCGCAGAATTCATTGAAGCAAGAGTGAAGGAGTTGGAGGCTGAGAAGGCGGTCCAGAAGCGTCCGTAAATTTTGTCCTTTTAGATTTTCTCCAGAATCTTCATTCTTACCCTTTCATATGTGTTTTATTTAACTAAATTTTTGCGCATAAACTTCCAGACATGCCTAACCTCAAAGCCCAGCTTTTTCAGAAGGGTAACCGACGGCGTGTTCTGTTCAGCCGTGTGAAGTGCCACAGAGTCCATTCCCTTCTCGTAGAGGAAGTTCATGGCTCGGCGGGTTAACGCCGAAGCCAAATTTCGCCCTCTATATTTTGGCAGCGTCACAGCAGGTCCAAGATAGCCTCTTTTCGCATTGTAGAACTTGTTGTATTCCGTGTCCGGTCTTGAAGCCACTGCCGAGACGATTTTGCCGTCTATTTCTGCCACGTGAATCCAGCTTTCGTCAAAGGGCGGATGTTCGGCTTTCCATTGGGCTATGAAGCCTTCCCTGAGCCTTTCCCAGCCATAACCATTGTTAACGGTTTCAACGAGGGCTTTCTCCTCTTCTGGTTTTAGGCTTCTTATAATTGTGCCCTCTGGAATCTGCGGCAGAGGTTTTATGCCATCCAATCTTGCAACCATGTGGTAGAATCCATCTTCGGCTTTATAGCCTCGTTCAATCCAAAACCTCATTTTAGGGCTTTCGGCATCAACCCTAACAGAAAGAGTTGAGCCAGCAACCCGCTTTTCCACCTCGCTGACAAGCATTTCTTCAACAACTTGCTGGTGGACGCCTTTTAGAGATGCCAGCCACTCAATGTGCTCGCCGTGATGCCCCGCGTGAAGAGCTATGCAACCCAAAATTTCGCCGTTGCCTCTTGCAACAAGAACAGTTAGGTTTCGCTCCTCAATCTCTTTTAGAAGCTTGTCAACGGTGTAGGGGATAAACTCGTATGAGTTGGCATATTCATCATTAAGCAGCCTAACCAGGCTGGAGGCATATTCCCGTGCGAAAGCGGTAATTTTCAAATTCATGACAGTTCTTGAAAAGTTGCAAGGCGAGAAATAAACATTACCAGGCTCGCTTACCCCTGTGTATTTAAAATTTTTCTGTTTTTACGGGCTTCAACGGGAAGATTTTCTCCCCTTTATGGGTGAAAAATCCCTAAAACAGTGCCTTTTAAAATTGTGGTTCTTATTCGGTTGTCAACGCCTCTAAAAGGGTTTAAAATGGCGGTTGCCTCTTCCTTAATTGGCACTCAATTTTGTTTATCGGTGACTGCGGCTCGGTTTTGTGTTTACATTTTTGTTGCATAAAGTTTAAAAAGCCACACTACATTTAGTGCTTGGAAACAACGCTTAAACACTATAATATTGAAGCACGCGATGGGAAGCCATGAAGTGCCCCTACTGCGGTTCAGAAAACATAAAAACCCTTGAAACAAGGGACTCGCCAGACAACACCATAAGAAGGCGTAAAGAATGCGTCAACTGTGGAAAACGCTTCACAACCTACGAGTACATTGAAACCATAGAGTTGATGGTACGGAAACGCGACGGCAGACTTGAACGCTTCGACCTAAACAAGATTGTTAGGGGCTTGCAGAAAGCCTGCGAGAAAAGACCAGTAACAATGGAACAAATTCACGAACTGGCAGAGAAGGTTAGACAGGAGTTGATGGCAATGGGAAAGGAGGAAGTATCCTCCCAAGAAATTGGCGACCTAGTAATGAAGCATTTGAAAAGCCTTGACCGAGTCGCTTACGTGCGTTTCGCTTCTGTTTACCGCAGGTTTGAGGAGCCAGAAGACTTCCGTCGCGTGCTTCAAGAGGTTAGGTGAAGTGAAATGAAGTTTGTTAGGAAGCGTGATGGTAGGTTAGAACCCTTTGACCAAGAGCGGATAACAAACGCCATTTGGAAGGCAGCCAAAGCCGTAGGCGGAAAAGACCGCGAACTGGCAAAAAGGCTAAGCGACCAAGTGGTGGCTGAGCTTAAAAGGCGCTTCGGGGAAGACGGCGTCCCAACAGTTGAGGAAATCCAAGATGTTGTGGAAAAAATCCTAATAGAGAATGGGCACGCGAGAACAGCTAAGGCCTACATTCTCTATCGTAAACAGCACCAGGACATAAGGGAGCTGGCGGGACTTCTAAGCCAAGCAGACCTTGTGGACCAATATCTTGACATGGAAGATTGGAGGGTTAAGGAAAACTCCAACATGAGCTATTCATTGCAAGGCTTAAACAACTATTTGTCGTCAACGGTTATTGCCAAATACTGGATTACAAGGATTTATCCGCCAAACATTGCAGAAGCCCACTTTTCAGGGGACATGCACATCCACGACCTAGGCGTTCTGGGACCCTACTGCGTAGGCTGGGACATAAAGGACCTGCTATTAACTGGTTTTGGCGGAGTGCCGGGCAAAATTGAAAGCGTTCCGGCGAAGCACTTTAGAACAGCTTTAGGGCAAGTGGTAAACTTCTTTTACACGCTTCAAGGCGAGGCTGCAGGGGCCCAAGCCTTCTCAAACTTTGACACTTATTTGGCGCCTTTCATACGCTATGATGGATTAAGCCAAAAAGAGGTGGAGCAGTCGCTTCAAGAGTTCTTCTTCAACATGAACGTGCCCACAAGAGTGGGCTTCCAGACACCCTTCACAAACGTCACACTAGACCTAAAGGTTCCAGACTTTATGAAGGATGAGCCCGTCATAATTGGCGGAGAAGTTAAAGACGCCACCTATGGCGACATGGAAAAGGAGATGGAGATTTTCAACATTGCCTTCGCAAAGGTTCTCAGCCAGGGTGACGCAAAAGGGAGAGTCTTCACCTTCCCAATACCGACATACTGCATAACAAAGGATTTTGACTGGGATTCACCAGTATCAAAGGAAATCTTTGAAGTGGCAGCCAAATATGGGGCGCCATACTTCTCAAACTTTGTCAACAGCGACATGAAGCCAGAAGATGTCAGAAGCATGTGCTGCCGCCTACGCATTGACAACCGTGAACTCCGAAAGAGGGGCGGAGGATTCTTTGGGGCTAACCCGCTTACTGGCAGTATAGGCGTTGTAACCCTAAACCTTCCAAGGATTGGCTATTTAGCCAAAAACGAGGATGAATTCTTTGAACGTTTAGAGGCTCTTATGGAAATAGCCAAAGACAGCCTAGAAATAAAGCGTAAAGTCTTGGAGCAGTTCACTGAGAAGGGCTTGTACCCGTATTCTAGGCGCTATCTCCGGGGCGTTAAGGAAACCTTTGGAAAGTACTGGAAGAACCACTTCTCAACAATAGGCTTGGTTGGCATGAATGAGGCTATACTGAACCTTTTCGGCCATGGAATCGCAACACCAGACGGCTTAGAATTTGCCGTTAAAGTTTTGAATTTCATGAGGGAGAAACTAGCAGACTTTCAGGAGGAGACGGGCAACATCTACAATTTGGAGGCAACCCCCGCCGAAGGCGCCAGCTACCGATTAGCACGTATAGACAAGCGCAAATACCCAGACATCATTGTGGCTAATGAGAAATATTTGGCTAAGGGCGCAGAACCCTTCTACACAAACTCTTCACAACTTCCAGTAGACCACGATGCAGACCTATTCGAGGCTCTGGAACATCAGGACAGGCTCCAGCCGCTCTACACTGGAGGAACAGTCTTCCACATCTACCTAGGCGAGAGGCTCTACTCTTGGAGGGCCGCAGCAGAACTTGTGCGCAAGGTGGCTTGGAACTTCCGCCTACCCTACTTCACGTTAACGCCGACTTTCAGCATATGCCCAACCCATGGCTATTTAAGCGGTGAGCACAAGCAGTGTCCAAAATGTGGAGCCAACTGTGAAGTTTACTCGAGGGTTGTGGGCTACCTACGCCCAGTAGACCAGTGGAACGACGGGAAACAGGCGGAATTCACCATCCGCAAGACCTTTGAGAAAGCCGCCGTTCTGCCTCCAGCAACAGTGCCAGCTGGAAGCGCGTGACCAAACCATGAAGTTCAGCGGTATACAGAAAACAAGCCTGATAGACTATCCCGAAAAAATAGCCTCAGTACTTTTCACGCCAGGCTGTAACATGCGCTGCCCCTACTGCTACAACTGGCGGATAGTCATAGACCCAAAACCCCCATTCCTAAACGAGGAGACAGCCCTCCAAATACTGGAAGAGCGCAGAAAATACGTGGACGCCGTAGTCATCACAGGCGGAGAACCAACCATCCACAAGGAGTTGCCCCGCTTCCTAAAAAAGGTAAAGGAAAGAGGCTTCGCCGTAAAGCTTGACACAAATGGCTTAAACCCAACAGTTTTGGAAGAATGCCTACCATACGTGGATTACGTGGCCTTAGACCTTAAAACAACACCAGAAAAATACCACCTTCTCGGTGCAAAGGACGCGGCGGCACTCATAAAAACTGTTGAGATGCTGAAAAGCGGCAAGGTGGAATACGAGTTCAGAACCACAGTAGTGCCAAAAATTGTGGAGGAAGCGGACATAACCCGCATAGGAGAAACCGTGGAAGGCGCAAAGGCTTATGCCCTCCAACAGTTCATCCCCGGCGACACGCTAAGCGAGGAATACAAAAACCTAAAACCATACCCGCCAGACGTTATTGCAGGATTTGCCGAAACTTTGAAGAAGTATGTGGAAAGGGTTGTTCTCCGCGTCTAGAAAAGAGGGGGGTAAGGGCTAGTAGGCTGATACGCCTACAAAGCGCAGTTTCTTCAGCTTAACCATCGGCACCGTTGAGGTTTCAAGGGTTTTAAGTTCTTTTCCAATCATTGGAATTTCTTTGAAGGCGGAGAGCATGCTGTCTGTGAAGCGCAAATTCACAATAGGCTTTGTTATCTCGCCATTTTCAATTAGGAAGGTTCCATCCCTTGTTAAGCCAGTCAAAACCAGTTTTGTCGGCTCAACTGGATTAACATAGTGGAAGGTTGTAACGAATATGCCATATTTTGTTTCTGCAATCGCCTCCTCCATTGTAGCGTCTCCGGGCTTCATTATCATGTTGTAGGGTAGGGGCATCTCACCAAAATAGTCGCCTAACGGTGGAAGCGCATGCCCAGTGCTCTTCTTGCCCTCCCTACCCGCTGTAAAGGAGTTGTAGCATATGCTCTTTTCCGAAACAACACCGTTTTTTATAAGTTCTAAAGGCCTTTTAGGAACTCCTTCGCCGTCAACTGGCACCGCGTACAATGTTTTTGGGTTTCTTGCATCATCAACAACGTTTAACTTGGCGTCGAAGACCTGCTGGTTTGCAAAGTATTTGACAAAGGATTCTCCGTCCTGATAGGATTTTGCTGAAAAGCCAACATAACCCATATACTCAAGGAGGGTCGATACAGCTAAAGGCGACAAAACAACCTCATACTCGCCTGGCTCAACCTTTACTGGATGTAGGCTCCGCACAGACTTTTCTGCGGCGTCGTCAGCCAAAGCCTCGGGCTCAATGTCTTCTACTCGCCTAGAATATTGCTGAGCTGTGCCGAAGCCTTCGGAGTCGCCGTCTCTGGAAATAACCGTTGTCTTCATGTAAGCCAATGAAAGCTGGGCCCATGCTGAAACCCCTAATGAGTTGGCAACTGCATAGCCCATCGCGCCAGTAGACAAGTATCCAGCCACCGCCGCCACTTTGGGCGATTTGGCGTGGGCTTTGTTTATGGCTTCCCTAACCCTTTCAGCCCTAAACTTTGGCGTGCACTCGGCTGTCGCCTTGTCAAAGGCTCCCTTAACGGGTTTCCAAGCCTCTGGTTCTGGAAGGCTTTTGAATTCTTTGTTTGGCGAGGAAGCCTTGGCAATTTTTATGGCTTGCTCCACAGCCTCTTTTATGCCCTTCTCCTCAAGCGTGTTAGCCTGAACAGTGCTTATTCGCTGGTCTAAAACAACTTTTATGGATACGCCGCCCATTTTCTGGGCTACGTTCTGGTGGATCTGCGAGTTCGCGAAACGTGTTAAAGAGTTGTCGACCATGAAGGCGACGGCTTGGGCTTGGCTAACCTTCTGTTTCATGGCATACTCAACAGTTTTTTCGGCTATTTCCCTTAACCTTTCAACATCCATACGCATCAACCTCCTACCTTAAAAGTCCAACACGAACCTTTCTGAAGCGGGCGGTGCCACATCCATGCCCAACATACATGACTTGCCCCGGCACGCCCTTCCCACAGTTCGGCGTCCCCCACATCTTCCAGTCGTCCTTGCTTACGGCGTCGCATGAACCCCAGAACTGCGGAGTCACACCCATGTAAGTTGGGTTTTTAACCATCTTCTCGCGGCTTCCATTTTTTATTAGCCAGCCAATTTCAGTGCCGAACTGGAAGTTTATGCGCTTGTCATCAATGCTCCATGAGCGGTTAGTCATCATTAAAACACCCTCGCGGGTATCCTCTATGATTTCTTCAGCCTTGTAGTCGCCTGGAAGCAAATTGATATTGGTCATGCGTATTATGGGCAGAGCCAAGGGTGAGTCGGCCCGCATACCTCCGCTGCTTTCCTTAAGTCCAAGCTGGGCAGCAGTCTCCCGCGAACTCTGGTAGCCGACGAAAACGCCTTCCTTCACAAGGTAAACTTTTTTGGCTTTAACCCCCTCATCGTCAAAGCCGAAGGTTCCAAGCCCCAAGGGTGCGGTGGCATCAGCAACAATATTCACCTTCTCAGAGCCGTAGCGGAATTTTCCAAGCTTTTCTGGTGTTAGGAAGCTTGTTCCAGCATAGTCCGCCTCTGTTCCCAGCACACGGTCAAGCTCTGTTGGGTGCCCACAGCTCTCATGAATCTGCAAAGCCAACTGGTCACCGCGAAGGATTAGGTCCATCTCGCCAGATGGACACTTCTCAGCCTCAAAAAGCTGGATAAGCTCCTCTCCAACGGTTTTTGCATGGTCCATTAGGGCTAAGGACTCGAAGAACTCGTAGCCGCTTGTGGCAAAGTCGCCGCGGAAAGCAGCTGGATAAGACCTCACCTGCACTTCTGAGCCCTTGACAGCTATGGCTGAGATTCCGCCTCCACACCACGTTATTTGCTGGTTTATCTCGGCGCCCTCGCTGCTCATGAAAAGCTTATTCTCCCGGTAACCCCGATAATGGGCGTAGGAGACGTTCACAAATGGCGAAAAATCCTTCAAGAAGCGACTAGCCTCAACAAGAACCTTGAGCTTATCCTCCAATGGAACCTTGAAGGGGTCTTTCTTGAAGCTTGTGGCATACTTCTCGCGGTAAACCTTCTCCTTCACTAGGGTTACATCCCTCTTCTTAAGCATGGCACTGGCTTTAGCTATGCTGACAGCCCTCTCAACACAGCGCTTAATCTCGTCTTTGGTTACATCCACTGAACCCGCAAAACCCCACGCGCCATCAACAATTACTCGAACCCCAAAGCCGCACATCTGCGAATAAGATAAGGTTTCCGGCACGCCATTTTTCACCGTTAGGTTCTCGTTTAAGATTTCGCTGATTCTGATGTCAGCGTAGGACGCGCCCCTCTTGCTGGCTTCTTCAAGGGCTAACCTTCCAAGATCAACAGCCATCCTCTAACATCCCTCACCTTGCCTAGAACAGTTAAATATGCAAGGTCTAGTTTTAAGCTTTGGCAAAGCGTAAAGTTTAAAGGTTTAATGCCATGTTAGGATTCGAATGCCCCACACGTAAACGAGGTTTAACGGTTTGAGTGTTGAAGAAGAGGAAACCCTAGAAGAACGTAAGGCGAAAATTCTAATCAAGCTTAGGGGCTACAAGCTTGTCAAAAAAGAGAAAACTAAGGAAGCCGTAAGCTACGTTGTTGAAGCCCCAAAAGAGGAGAAAAAGAAAATCCTAATCTGGTGTGTCCCAGAAGAGACGGTTGGCATACTAACAATAAACCGCATGGCAAAAGCCATGAAAGAAGCCGAAACAGAACATGGGATTCTAATTGCAAGCGGACGCTACACCAACGCAGCAAAACAAATGGCGAAGAAAAAGCACATCGAGCTTCTACCAAAAACCTTCCCAGTCTTCGACATCTTCGAACACAAGCTCGTGCCAAAACACGAGATCTTAACCCCAGAAGAACGAGAAAAAGTCCTAGCCCAATATAGGGTTAAACCATACCAGCTACCCCAAATTAAGGCCTCAGACCCGGCGGCAAAAGCCATAGGAGCAAAACCCGGCGATATTCTGCGCATAATACGCAAAAGCCCAACAGCAGGCGAACACATAGCCTACAGATACGTAGTAGAATAGGCTTATTGTTTTGCTTCTGCCAACGCCTTGCTTAGGAGGCTTTCCAAACGCCTATACTCTTCTAGGAGTTCTTTTCCGAAATGTGTGAGTTTTGCGCCTCCCCCGCCTTTTTTGCCTCCCCTGTAGGTTTCCACTATTGGTTTTCCAAGGGTCTTTTCAACCCGTTTTATGTAACTCCAGACATAGCGGTAGGACATGCCAAGCTTTTTCGCGGCTTTTGATATGGAGTGCTCCTTTTCTATTTGTTCTAGGATTTGGGCTCCACCTTTCCCTATTAGGGGTTTTCCATGGTGTTCAAGCCATATTTTGAAGGACAGCTCATGTTTTGTCTTTTTTGGCATTGTGCTTGGTATTTTTGTCACGGTTAGGTTTATAAGCTTATTTCGATATGAATACGAAAGCACAACGAGGAGGCAGCAAGCCATAACGGTGGAAACAACGCTGTCCGCGGGGAAAATTTCAGCAGCCCTTGTATTCGGCGTTTTCTTGGGGGCGGCCGCCGGACTAATAGGTGTTGGTGGGGGTGAGTTCAGAACGCCCATACTGCTCTACGTCATTGGGCTTCCGGTGGTGACAGCCATAGCCGTAAACCTTCTTGTCGGCTTATTAACAGTAGTTGTTTCATTCCTTAGGCGCTTCCAGCTTGGCTTACTGAATGGGCACAGCGTAAACGTAGCCCTAATCATGTCCATGACATCAATTATCGGAGCCTACCTCGGAGCGCTTTTAACCAGCAAAATCCCAGAAAAACCATTGAAAAGGTTTCTGGCAGCCTTCCTCATAATTGTCGGCTTAAAAATTGGGCTTGAACCCTTCATCCAAATTCCGTTCGCCTTTGCCCTTACTCTTGGTTTTGTGGAGGAAGCCTTTCTAGCCGCCACTATTGGCTTGGCAATAGGCATAATTTCGGGAACCCTTGGGGTGGCTGGCGGCGAGTTCAGAATCCCAGCCCTCATATACATTTTCAGCCTAGACATTGTTGCGGCTGGAACGGCAAGCCTTCTGGTTTCCATACCGACTGTGGCTTCTGGCTTTTTGAAGCATAAGAACATGGGGCACATAAACAGAAACGCCACAATAATAGCAGTTGCCATGGGCATAGGCTCAGTGATAGGTGCATTTATGGGCGCATCCTACGCTGGGGTTGTGGAAAAAGACCTTCTAAAAGTGCTGCTCGGCGCAATCCTAATCTTGGCAACCGTAAGAATGGTAACAGAACCCTAAGAGCTGACGTTTCTCCTCTCGTTTTTCAGCTCGTAAAGGATTACAAGCGCCTCACCAAGGGGGATGCCAAGCCTAGAGGCAAGCTCAGAAGGTGTAATATCCGGATTTTCATGGAGCAGAACATCCCTTGTGTAGGCCTTATGATGGGGATACATGACCATGGCGTGAACCGTCTCCACAAGGATGGGCCAAAGCTTCTCTTTGGCGTACTCTTCAAGGCTCATGGCTCATCATAGAAGAATAATAGCCAAGTTGGTTATTCAGTTTACTCTCCAGAGCCACCAGAACTGCCCAGGTCTTGCGGCTTTTTCCCAAACTCGTCAAAGCTTACAATCTTTTCCAGGGGTTTCCGACGCCTAAATAGATGAAGAACTTTGCCAGTAAAATCGAACTTTTCTCTTGGGTAGCCCATAGCCAGCAAGGCCACAACACGGTAGTTTTCTGGAATTTTCAGCAATTCGCGCACTTGATTTTCGTCGAAACTTCCAACCCAGCACGTGCCCAACCCCTCACTTGTGGCTGTTAAAACCATGTTCTGCATGGCTATGGCAACATCCACCACAAACCATTTAGGCGAAGCCTTCTGGTCGCCGCATCCGACAATAACGACAGGCGCCTCTTTAAGGAACTTTGCAAATCTAGCCTCGGCAAGCTTCTCACGTTTTTCAGCTTCCGTGACAACTATGAAGTGCCAAGGCTGAATGTTGCCAGCTGAAGGCGCAAGCCTACCAGCCTCCAAAATCCGCAGAAGTTTTTCCTTAAGCACTGGTGTTGGTTGGTAAGCCCTTACTGAACGGCGTTTCTGAACAGCCTCAAACACATCCACCCTTAAACACCACAAAATGCGATACCTTCAGCATCTGAAATAACTTTTGCGTGGCGAAAAGGCTGCACAAAAGGTTTTTGGTAAAGTTTATCTTTAGCGATTCTGTTAGGCTACAAATTCAAAAGGGCTAAAAGGGCTGATGGATGATTAGGGCAGTCGTCTTCGACCTAGACGGAACAATAGTAAAATTCAACATAGACTACAAGGCTGTTAGAGCAGAAGTTAGAAGCTTCTTGATTAAGGAGGGAATGCCAGCCTCGGTGCTATCCCTAAACGAGAGCATATTCGAAATGCTGAAGAAAACGGAAATTTTCATGAAAAACAACGGAAAACCAACAGCCAAAATAGAAGAAGTCCGCCGGAAAGCCCTAGCAATCGCCGAAAAATACGAGTTGGAAGCCGCAAAAACCACAAGCCTCCAGCCAGGCATTACAGAAGTCCTAAAAGCCTTACGGGCTATGGGCTTAAAAATCGGCATATGCACAGTAAACAGCCAAAAATCAGTGGACCACATCCTCAAAAAATTCGGAATAGCCAAATTCTTTGACACGGTAACCCCGAGAGACGCGGTAGTAAATGTTAAACCCAGCACGGAACACCTAGAAGCCACATTAAAAGCGCTGGGTGTAAGCCCAAAGGAAGCCCTAGTCGTCGGAGACAGCCCAGCAGACATGAAATGCGCAAAAGAACTAGGCGCAATAGCCGCAGCCCTACCAACGGGTGTCTCAACACAAAAAGAACTGGCAGACGCGGGAGCAAACTACATAGTAACGACAATCACGGACATACCAACCCTAATAGAGCGAATAGACAAAACCATACAAGCCTAAAACAAGGAACTACGGTAACTAAGCATGAGAAATCAAAGTGGTTTAAAGTGGTATCTTGGCCATTGGGGCCACTGTTGAGTTGGTTGGGTTTCTTCGAACTCCATTTTTAGCTGCATGCCAACTCTTATTTTGTCTAGGGGCGCGTCTTTTATCATTCCTGGGATTTTTACGCCGTTTTCCAGTTGGACTATGCCTACTGCGTACGGTGCCATATTCTGGAATTGAGTTGGCGCAACGTGAATTATCGTGTATGTTAGGAGCCTGCCAGTTCTTGGAAGCTCAACCCATTCGAATTCTGTTGATAAGCATTTGTCGCATAATGGTCGTGGTGGCAGGTGGATTTTTCCGCATTTTCGGCATTTTCCACCCATCAGCTTTTTCTGGCTTATGTTTTTGTAGAACTGCTCAATTGTGAAATTTTGGGATTGTTGGGCTTCTGCCATGCGCCCTTTTCACCCCCTCCTGTAGATGTGGACTGTGGCTGTTGCGCCAGAACCGCCAACGTTATGCGTTAAGCCTATTTCCGCATCTGCCACCTGCCGCCTGTCAGCTTGTCCCGTAAGCTGTAAGTATATTTCGTAGGCTTGGGCTGTTCCCGTGGCGCCCACTGGATGGCCTTTCGCCTTTAGGCCTCCGCTTGTGTTTACTGGGATTCTTCCCTTCAATGTTGTTTCGCCCTTTTCGGCTAGGCGTCCGCCTTCGCCTGGCTTGCAGAAGCCCAAATCCTCGTAGGCTATTATTTCGGCTATTGTGAAGCAGTCGTGCACTTCAGCTACGTCTATGTCTTCTGGTCCTAAGCCAGCCATCTCGTAGGCTTGTTTTGCCGCCAGTTTTGCGGCTCTGAGCGATGTGAAATCTTCCCTTTCATACATGCCTATTGTGTCGCTTGCTTGTCCGCTCCCAATTATGTGGACTGGGGTGTCTGTGTATTTTTTGGCTATTTCAGGCCTTGTTAGTATGAGGCAGCTTGCCCCGTCGGTTATTAGCGAACAATCATAGAGTTTTAGAGGCCAAGCGATAACCCGCGAGGATAAGGCTTGTTCAAGGGTTATTTCCTTCTGCATATGCGCCTTGGGGTTTAGGCTTCCATTATAATGGTTTTTTACTGCCACGTGTGCCAACTGAGCTTCTGTTGTGCCATACTTGTGCATGTGGGCAGTAGCCATTAATGCGAATAATCCTGGAAAGGTTATGCCGTGCCACTGTTCGAAGGGGAAATCCGAAGCCATGGCTAGGAACTCTGTGACTTCGGGGGTGCTTCGATGTGTCATCTTTTCAACACCACCAGCCATGACAACATCGCATAAGCCCGACGCTATAGCGTATATTGCTGCTCTCAAGGCTGCGCCAGAGGAGCTGCAAGCCGCCTCAGTTCTTGTTGCTGGTATGTGCAGTAAGCCAGCCCAGTCTGCTGCAGCGGCGCCTGTGTGCCCCTGATGCTCGTAGGATTCGCCCATATGCCCGATGAAGAGGGCTTTTATGTCCTTTTTCGGATCCAGTTTTGGGCAGCGTTCATAAGCCTCTTTTGCAGCTTGGGCAAAAATTTCTCTGGCGTATAAGCCTTCAAGCCTACCGAATTTTGAAAGCCCCGCAGAAACTATTGAGGCTAGGGGTTTTCCCTTCAAATTAAACTTCTCCAGAGTTAGCCTTTTGGAGAGAATCCATAGTTGGCGAACAAGTATTTAAGTTTCTTCAACACTTCCTCGTGTTTTTCACGAAAAGTTTTATGTGAACACTGGTTTAAACTATAGCCTCTAAAATGGAGAAAAGGGAAGGAGAGAGTATGAGTGAAGTAGCAATCGTTGGTGTTGGATGTGTCGGCTTCAGACCAATAACACCGGAGCTTTCATACAAAGAGTTGATGTTCGAGGCGGCTGTTAAAGCCTACGAGGATGCCGGCGGAATAAACCCTAGGGAAGACATAGACGTTTTCGTTACATGCGCAGAAGACTATTTGGAGGGCTTCAGCATATTTGACGAGTTTGTCCCAGATCAGCTTGGCGCAGCCCTACGCCACTTGTTCACGGTTTCAGGCGACGGCATGCTTGGACTCGCAACGGCTTACATGCTGATAAAGACGGGCTATTTCGACACTGTTGTTGTGGAAGCCCACAGCAAAGCCTCAGACATACTAACCTACATGGATATTGTGCAGTTTGGGCTCGACCCAATTTTTAACAGACCTTTAGGTGGGCATCCATACTACATTGCTGGTTTAGAGATGAACCGCTACCTGCATGATACTGGCACCACTGAGGAGCAGTGCGCCCAAGTTGTAGTCAAAAATAGGAAAAACGCCATCCTCAACCCATACGCGGCTTATGGTGCAGATGTAACTCTAGACCAGGTCATGCGTTCAGAGAGGCTTTTCCACCCATTGAAAAAGCTGGAGATAAGCACTCCGGCAGACGGCTGCATAGTCATGGTTCTAGCCTCAGAAAAAGTGGCTGAAAAGCTTACGGACAAGCCAGTCTGGGTTAAGGGTGTGGGCTGGTGCACCGAAACCCCAAGCCTAGAAACAAGGGACTGGACAAAGGCTGTTTACACGAGGCTGGCGGCTGAAATGGCTTACAAGGAGGCTAAAATCGCCAACCCATGGAGGGACATAGACTTCGCGGAAATCCACGACCTATTCGCCTACAAGGAGCTGCAGCACATGGAAGCCCTAAAACTATGCGATTACGGCGAGGCTGGAAAACTAACAGAGGAAGGCCTAACATCCCTAGACGGAGAGTTTCCAGTAAACCCGTCTGGCGGACTGCTTGGAATGGGTTATGGGCTTGAAGCTTCAGGGCTGCAAAAAGTGCTGGAAGTCGTCTTACAACTTAGAGGCGAGGCTGGTGCAAGACAGGTTGAAGACGCAGAAGTAGGGTTAGCCCACACATGGCGAGGAATCCCAACAGCAACCGGCGCTGTAGCTGTTTTAAGCAACGTTAAGTAGGTGGAGGTGTTGAAGGCATGTTCGGAAAGAAAAGAGTAGCCATAGTCGGCGCGGGCGTAACATTGTTTAGGAGAAACCTGAAGGAGACCGGTAAGGAATTGGCTTACCACGCGGCTAAGATGGCTTTGGAACAGGCTGGGATGGAACTCCGCGACATCCAAAGCGTGGTCATGGGAACAGCCCCAGACGCCTTCGACGGAGTCCACATGAAAGGCGAGTACTTGGCGGATGGAGCCGGAGCCTACCACAAACCGTATACGAGGGTTTTTGTGGGCGGCGGAACAGGGGTTTTCGCGCCTCTGGCTGGATGGTGGCACGTAGCCTCTGGACAGTTCGACACATGCTTGGTTGTGTGCGAGGAGAAGATGTCATCTTGCTATCCGCATCCGCAGTATGCCTTCACAACAATCTTCGACCCAATTCTTGAACGCCCAATTGGCATGAACCTCATATGGATTTTCGCCTTGGAAATGAACCGCTACATGCACAAGCACAACATTAAGAAGGAGGACATAGCCCTAGTCTCGGTTAAAAACAAGCGAAACGCATTGGACAACCCCATAGCCCAGTTGGCTGCAAACATAACAGTTGAAGACGTCCTAAACTCTGAAATAATGGCTTGGCCAGTTCAACGTCTAGACGTTAGCCCAACAAGCGACGGGGCAGCCGCAGCTGTTCTCGTCTCCGAAGACATCGCCAAAGAGGTTACAGACAACCCCGTCTGGATTGACGGTGTAGGCTGGTGCATAGACTCAACGCATTGGACTAACCGCGACTTGTATTATCCGGACTATGTGGAGTACGCGGCCCGCATGGCCTACAAAATGGCTGGAATAAAAAACCCGCCTAAAGAAATCGATGTGGCTGAACCCTACGACCCCTTTGACTATAAGGAGTTGCACCACATGGAAGGCTTGCTCCTATGCAAGAAGGGCGAAGCGCCAAAACTGACAAGGGAGGGCGTAACCCAACGCGACGGAGACTTGCCAACATGCCCATCCGGCGGACTGTTAGGCTGTGGCAACCCAATAGCAGCGGCTGGCATGATGAAAGTCTGCGAAATCTTCTGGCAACTGCGGGGCGAAGCTGGAAAACGGCAGGTTCCCGGAGACCCAAGAACCGGCGTGGCACAAGCTTGGGGCGACTTGATGCAGTACGGCTCGGTAATAGTGTTAAGGCGTTAAAAGGAGGGAGAACGAGTATGAGTGCCAAAATTAAACATTTTCCGGGCGAAGAAATTGAAACGAAAGACTTCCGTGAGGGAAAAGTTCTCTTTGAAAGTTTCCGCCCAAAAGCCAAGTACGCTTGGAGCGCTGGCATAGCCATAAGCCGATTCCTAGAAGAGTTAAAAAACGGGCGGATAATCGCCACCACTTGCAGCAAGTGCAAACGCATCATGGTTCCGCCGAGAATCTACTGTGAAAAATGCTTCAAGCCGACGGACGGCTGGACTTATGTGAAGGACACTGGCGTAATCAACACGTTTTCAGTCTCGTTTATAGCGGCTGACGCTTCAAGGCTTAAAGAACCTATCGTTGTGGCCATTATAGACTTGGACGGCGCCTCAGAAGGCATGGGAATAGTCCACCGCATAGAAGAGTACGGCGACTGGAGAGAAATCAAAATTGGCATGCGGGTAAAAGCCGTCTGGAAACCGCCAGAAGAACGCACTGGTGCCATCACAGACATAAAATACTTTAAGCCCATAAAGGAGTGAAAAATCATGAGCCTTGAAAAGATAACTAATCCATTTAATGCCCGCCACTGGATAGGCCACATGGAGGCGGACTACCGCTACACACTCGGCATTGCTGGGGAACGCTTCTTCAAAGAGATTAAGGAAAACGCCCGCATAATGGGAGCCAAATGCCCAGTCTGCGGCGTAATCTTTGTTCCGCCGAGGCTTTACTGTGAAAAGTGCTTTGCAAAACTTGAAGAGTGGGTGGATGTTGGCAAAAAAGGCGAGGTCTACACATACACAATAGCCACAATAGACATAGAAGGGAAAAAACTAGAAAAACCCCAAATATACGCCCTAATAAAGTTCAAAGGCGCCCACGGGGGACTAATCCACAAAATAGGCGAGACAGACAAAGTCTACATTGGAATGAAAGTGGAAGCCGTTTTCAAACCGCCCAGCGAGAGAAAAGCCTCAATAAATGACATAGCCTACTTCAAACCAGCGGAATAAGCTTCCCGACTTTCCCATTTTTATTGTCAGTTTAGATGCTTTTCCCGTAAGCTTTCAGCTTTCCTCTTCTTAGCCCAAATGACGGCTAGCATCGCTGCAAATGTTAAAAGCGTCAAAATTGCAATATTTGGAATTTCTGGAACTATTGTTATTTTGATGATTGAATGGTGATATTCGAAGTATATTATGGTTAATGTTTCATTCTCAAACACTATATTGTAGTCAACGGGTGCATTGTTTACCATTATGATATATGGCGGTTGCATTAGGCTGTGAGGTATTGTTAATCTGCAGAATCCGCAGGTTTGGCTATCCGTTGAATTGGAAACGTGCATGGTGATTGTGCCGTTAGACTCAAAGTATTGGAAATCCATTATTGTAGAGTTGGAGAGAATGTCTACTTCTGGACCAAGCGGGGTGCTGAAACTTCTAAAGGAACCCATTAAGGGATAATTGTCAACGTTTCCTTCAAGGATATAATACGGTGTGTCGCCGATGCCATCCTTGTCAGAATCCACACCTTCATAATCGCTCCAGTAGTTCCCACCAAAGGGGTAGCCATTATCCCAAATATTTACAGAACCAAACGAGGCGGTTGCTGGTCCCGTGTTAATGAAGTTGTTATGATAAATGATGTTGCCTGAAGAGTTGCCCCATATATAGATGCCATACGAGTTATCTTCAATGTTGTTTCTCAAAATGTGGTTGCTGGAAGAATTGGCGATGTAAACACCATCATAATCGTTTGCAATTATGTCATTTCCAATTATGCCATTATGGTTTGAACAGTCCCATAAAACAATGCCAGTGTATAGGGCTGCTGTTATTTGACTTCCAACTATGTTGATGCTTGAAGAATGGTTAAGATAGATTCCGTAACAAAAGCCTTCAATCCTTATGTTTTGAATACTAACGTTAACCCTGTTGTATAGATAAATTCCTTTCGGAGGAAAGTATCTCCATCCGTTGACAGTGAAACCTTTACCGTCAATTATGATGTTGTCTTTTTCAACAATAATTCCATCACTGTATTCGTCAGGGCTTGTGATGTTGGCGGTTAAAGTGTATGTGATGTAATCGCTTGTGGTTATTGGAGCATCTGAAGGGTCAATGGTTCCATCAGACCTAATATAGACTGTTCCAGTCCAAGTGCACTTAACTGGCTTAATATTAACCGCCAAGGAAAAGCCGAGAAGTAGAAGCACTGCCAAAACAGTCCCAGAAACCATTTTATTTTTATTCAAAGATTTTTCCTCGCAAGCTAGTGGGCTTACTGTCTAATTAAATTTTCTAAATCCACATCCGAATAAGATGGAAAATGGAAATGCTAAATTTTGTCGAGGGCTTGTTTTAGGTCTGCGATTATATCTTCTGCGTCTTCTATTCCTAGCGCTAGGCGTACAAGCTGGTCTGTTATGCCAAGTTTTTGGCGTTGTTCTGGGCTTATGAAGTAATGCGAAGAGGTGGCTGGCTGGGTCACAAGGGTTTCTGTTCCGCCTAGACTTGCAGCCAAAAGACAAAGCTTTAAACTTTCCACAAACCGCACTGTTTTTTCAAAGTCTCCCTTAATTTCAAAGCTTACAACCCCGCCATAGCCGCGCATCTGTTTTTTGGCTAGGCTGTGCTGTGGATGGCTTGGCAGTCCTGGATAATAGACTTTGGCGACTTTTGGATGTTTTTCCAAGAATTTGGCTACTTGCAGCCCGTTTTTGTTGTGCTTCTCCATTCTCAAGGCAAGCGTCTTCAAGCCTCTTAACAGAAGCCAAGCAGCCATTGGGTCAAGGGTGCCTCCGAAAATTTTCCTCGTTCGCTTTAGTTTTTGGATGAACATTTTTGAGCTGCAGACTATTCCTGCTGTTATGTCGTTGTGTCCGCCCAAATATTTAGTGGCGCTGTGGACAACCACGTCTATGCCAAAGTTTATTGGCTTCAGATTGTATGGTGTGGCAAGGGTGCTGTCAACAATTGTTGTTATGCCGTGTTTCTTGGCTATAGAGGCAAGCCCACTCAAATCCACGATTTTCAGCGTGGGGTTTGTGGGAGTCTCAGCATATATAACCCTTGTGTTCTTTTTTATGGCTTCTTCCACCGTATTGAGGCTTGCCGCATCTACAAGGGTTACTTCAATGCCGAATCTTGGCAGCACTTCTTGGAAAAATGTTAGGGTTCCGCCATATAGGTCTATTGAAGCCACAATATGGTCTCCCTTCGAAACTATGGAAAGAATAGTTGTAGTTATTGCGGTCATGCCAGAGGAAAAAGCTGCGGCATCTTCCGCTTCTTCTAGAATTGCCATTTTCTTTTCAACAGCCCGCACGGTTGGGTTGTCAAATCTTGTGTATAGGTAACCCTCTATTTTTTCGCTTATAACGTCGATGAGCTGTCTAGTGCTTGTGAAGGCGAAAACAGAAGTTTCATATATTGGCGTAGCAACAGCCCCTAAACCATCGGGTTTTTCTCCACCGCGGACAGCCTTTGTTGAAAAGCCTAAGCCTTTTGAAGCCACCCACACCACCTTTTACATGTTTGTTTCATGGCTTGTTTGAGAAATAACTTTTTAGGCTTGACGCCAATATTTAGTTCAAAACCGGCTTGCTTAGGAGTTAGCAAATCATGTTTGATAAACAGAAAATTGGAGAAATAGCTAAGGAAAGGGAACGCTGGGAAAAGTCAACACTGCCAAACTGGATTAGGCAATGCCCGGAACGCCAAAAAGAGTTTCGCAACCATTCCGGCATGACAATTAAGGGGTTATACACGCCTGAAGACATCAAAGACATGGACTACATAAGGGATTTAGGTTTTCCAGGCGAATACCCGTTTACGCGTGGCTTGCATGCAACCATGTATCGTGGTCGATTATGGACAATGCGCATGTTCGCTGGTTATGGCACTGCGGAAGACACAAACAAACGGTTCAAATACCTGCTCAGCGAGGGCGAAACCGGGTTAAGTACAGCCTTCGACTACCCAACAATAATGGGCTACGACTCTGACCACCCCATGGCAAGGGGCGAAGTAGGCGTATGCGGAGTAGCCATATCATCGCTGCAGGACATGGAAATACTCTTTGATGGCATACCATTGGACAAAGTTACAACTTCTATGACGATTAATGGTCCGGCTTCCGTTCTGCTTGCCATGTATATAGCAGTAGGCGACAAACAAGGGGTTCCAAGGGAAAAACTTGGAGGCACAACCCAAAACGATAATTTGAAGGAGTTTTTCGCCCAGAAGCTCTGCATTTTCCCGCCGAAGCCCTCGCTGAAGCTTTCAGTCGACGTCATAGAGTACTGTGCTAGGCACCTGCCGAAATGGAACCCCATAAGCATCAGCGGATACCACATACGGGAGGCGGGCGCCACAGCCGTCCAAGAGTTGGCTTTTACACTGTATGATGGTATAGCCTATGTTGAGGAAACCCTTAAGCGGGGCTTGAAAGTGGATGATTTTGCACCCCGCTTGTCCTTCTTCTTCGCATCCCACAATGACTTCTTCGAGGAAATTGCCAAGTTCCGCGCTGCTAGACGCCTCTGGGCTAGGATAATGAAGGAGCGTTTCCACGCAAAAAACCCGCGTTCCATGTGGATGCGAATGCACGTCCAAACCTCTGGATGCACTTTAACAGCACAGCAGCCCCTAAACAACATTGTTCGCACAACAATTCAGGCTTTAGCCGCAGTGCTTGGCGGAACCCAGTCGCTGCACACAAACTCCTTTGACGAGGCTTTATGCCTACCAACAGAAGAGTCTGTTAGGGTGGCTCTCCGAACCCAGCAGATAATAGCCTACGAAAGCGGTGTGGCAAACACTGTTGACCCGCTTGCAGGCTCATATTATGTGGAGGCTTTGACCAATGAGATGGAGGAGAAAGCCATGGAATATATCCAAAAAATCGACGACATGGGAGGGGTAATCCCAGCCATAGAGAAAGGCTTCTTCCAAAGGGAGATAGCTGAAAGCGCCTACCGCTATCAGAGGGAGATAGAGGAGAAAAAGCGCATAATAGTGGGCGTGAACGAATACGCAATAGAGGGCGAAGAAATCCCTGTTAAGCTTTTAAGGGTTGACCCAAGCGTTGAGAAAAAGCAGATAGAGAGACTGCAAAAACTGCGGAGGGAACGCGATAACAGAAAAGTTAAGGAAGTTCTGGAAAAACTCCACTATGCAGCGGAAAAGGACGAGAATCTCATGCCGACAATAATTGAGGCTGTTAAGGCTTATGCCACCCTAGGCGAGATAATGGATGTGCTGCGAAAAGTTTACGGAGAATACAAAGAGCTAATAATAATTTAAAATCAAAAATCAACTATGTGTGTGAGAGGGGCAAAACATGCAAAGTGGAAGAAAAATAAGGGTTCTGATAGCTAAGCCGGGACTGGACAGCCACGACAGAGGAGCAAAAGTTGTTGCAAGAGCCCTAAGAGACGCGGGAATGGAAGTAATCTACACTGGGCTTAGGCAGACGCCAGAACAAATTGTAGAAACAGCCCTTCAGGAGGATGTCGACGTCATAGGCTTAAGCATCTTGTCAGGGGCGCACATGGCCCTCTTCCCAAGGATAATGGAACTCCTAAAGGAGAAGGGCTTAACGGATGTTCTAGTGTTTGCGGGAGGCATAATCCCGGAAGAAGACATCCCCGAGCTTAAGAAAATTGGGATAAAAGAGGTTTTTGGGCCAGGAACCCCAACGGAAACCATTATTAAGTATGTGTTGGAGAACGCCCCGAAAAGAAAACAGGAAAGCCGGTAAAAGCCATTGCAGAAAATTGAGGAAATAGCTAAAGGCGTGCTAGCTGGAGACAAAAGAAGCATAGCGAAAGCCATAACCATAGCCGAGAACAGCCCAGAAGAAGCCCAAACATTGATTGCGGCAATCTATCCCCATACTGGGAAAGCCCACATAATAGGCTTAACTGGACCGGGAGGCTCTGGAAAAAGCACCCTAATAGAGAAAATGGTACGCGAATACAGACGAAGGGGCAAAACTGTTGGCGTGATAGCCGTTGACCCAACAAGCCCCTTCACGGGCGGAGCATTCCTAGGCGACAGAATAAGGATGCAGGAGTTAAGCACAGACGAGGGCGTTTTTATACGCAGCATGGCAACCCGCAACAGTCCAGGGGGAATAGCCAAAGCAACAAAGGACGCTGTAAAAATATTAGACGCTGCTGGAAAAGACGTGATAATTGTTGAAACCGTCGGCGCCGGACAATCTGAAGTAGAAATAATCAAGGTGGCGCAAACAATAATTGTTATTCATGCTCCGGGACTTGGAGATGAAATTCAGGCTATAAAGGCTGGTTTAATGGAGATAGCCGACATATTCGTTGTGAACAAAGCTGACCGCGAAAACGCCGACAAAGCCGTCATGGACATCCAAGCTATGCTGCAGCTAGACAACAAGGAGAAGGCTTGGACACCACCAATAATAAAGACGATAGCCCTAACAGGGGAGGGCGTACCCCAACTCATAGAGAAAATAGAAGAGCACTGGCAATATCTCCAGAAGGGGGCGCTCCACAAAAGAAGCTTGGAAAAGGCTGAGGCTGAACTTGTGGAAGCCATAAAAGATAAGGTGACAAGCTCAATAATTGAGAAGTTGAAAAGGGAAAAACGTTTTGAAAGGATTCTCCAACAGATTGTTGAGCGGGAAATTGACCCGGCATCAGCCGCGGAAAAACTCCTAAACCAAGAACTTGAATAGAAGGCTGAAAAGCCAATGCCGAAGCTTGAAAAGGGGCTTGTACAAGTATACACTGGAGATGGAAAGGGAAAAACCTCAGCAGCCTTCGGACTGGCATTAAGAGCCATAGGCAGAGGCTTAAAAGTCTACATTATCCAGTTCATCAAAGGCGGATTTGATTATGGAGAACTATACGTTGTAGATAGGCTTCCAAATATTACACTGAAAGCCTTTGGAAGGGGAAAATTCGTGACCCAACAGCCGCCTTCACAAGAGGATGTTAGGCTTGCAGAAGAAGCCCTTCAACTAGCCGAAAAAACCATCAAAAGCGGAGAATACGACCTCGTCATATTGGATGAGATCAACGTGGCTTTAAACCTTAAACTCATAAGCCTTGAAAAAGTTTTAGAACTCATAAAGGGCAAGCCGAAACATGTGGAGCTTGTTTTAACCGGGCGTTATGCGCCCAAGGAGATAATTGACGCTGCTGACTTGGTTACGGAAATGAGGGAGGTTAAACACCCGTTTAAAAAGGGGTGCCAAGCGAGGGAAGGAATAGAATTTTGACCAAGCCGTCGCCACGTGCGGAAAAAGCTAGAGAAAAATTTTCTGACATTCTTAAAACTTCGTGGGTTAAGTCTGCCATAATTGTTGGGCTTATTTTTCTCGCCATAGGATTAGCTGCAATATTCGCCTTCAAAGCCGTAAACATAGGCAGTTTCCAAATAATTTCGGATGCGAAAGCTTTCACAAAGGAGTATGGCATTTTAGGCGTTTTCCTCGCCACAATCCTCGCTGGGACAGTCGTTCCGCTGGGAAGCCCTGCACTTGTGGTGGCAGCTGCATCCCTAGGGATTCATCCAATACCGCTTGTTATTGCCGCAACTGTTGGATTCACAATAGGTATGACAATAAACTATTACATGGCTTATCGTCTCGGACGCCCTTATGTAGCCAGAAAAATTGGAGCTGAAAAACTTGAAGAAGCCACACTTTTGTGGAGCCGTTGGGGCTGGATTCTCTACGTCTTTTTCGGTTTAATCCCATTCCTGCCAGTGGAGTTTTTAGCACTCATCTGCGGACTTTTGAAGGTGAGCATCAAAACATTTCTTGTTTTGAGTTTTACGCCTAGGCTGATAGTTTTCACCGTTCTTGCGTATTTTGGAGAAGCCATAGGCAGCTGGATTGGGATAATCTAGGCACTAGGCAAACTAACTACTTTCTTATTGGTGGTGGAACAGCAATCAAGGTTTGTGTTCGGCGGACACCCCTAATCTGCTGAACCCTCTCAATTATTCTTCCAAGCTCCTCGACCTTAGCAAACTCAACATAAACAACAACATCAAACTGTCCCGTCACAGCATGAGCCATTTTAACACCGTCGATTTTTAGGGCTGCCTCAGCAACCTCCCAAATCATTCCAGCCTCAGCATTGATCAGAATATAGGCTTCCAAACCTTTTCAGCCTCCTACATTGTTAAAATAGCTGGTTAAAAATAAAAAACCTTAGGAAGCTTTTTACAAGAAATGAAAACAATGAATCAAGCAAGAGAGCGGAGAGCGACAAAAAGTAGGCTGGTAAGGCTAGGGCTTTTCTTGCTTGGAGCGTTTCATGAGAAAGTTTTTGAGAGCCCTTCTTATCTCCTTCAATGTTAGGATTCTTTGCTGGAATTCTGGCTTGAAAGGGTGGGTTTCGCTTTCCAACAGCTCTTTTAGGCGAGCATAGTAAGCTTCAAATTCCTCTGGCGTGTTACTCCTAAACTTGAAGATGGCTATTCCGCCTTTCGGGTTTTCCCATCGCTTGTCATAGGCTTCTATGGGACGGGTGGTGCCAAAACGCTCAATGCTTCTTTCAATTAAGATTTCTTTCTCAACATTGAGAACAACCAAGAGGCTGTTGACTGGCGAAACCTTTGATGTTAATAGGAATTCTCGGGTTACGTTGTCCGGGGCTGTTGAGTCTATTACGACACTGTAGCCCTTCCTGAGAAGCGCATCCCGCATCTCGGCAATAAGTGAATAAACAAGAAACTCGTCGCGGCATGGAAAAACCTCATAAAAGAGCATCTGCCTCAGCTCATCAACGCCTATTCTGGCTAGATATGGGTAGTCGGCGACAAGCCTTTTAGCAAGCATGGTTTTGCCGGAACCGGGGTAACCGCTTAAAACGATTAGCCACAGACCTTTAAGGCTGCCACTCATATCTAATCCTTAGCGGTAGCCGCTAATTAAGACTTAAACTTCAAAGATAATAAAAGCGTCTTCAAGATTAAGAGAAAAAAGGAAAATTCTAGGCTAGTTTTTCCCCGCAGTTTGGACAGAACTTGGCTCCGGCTTGAACCTCGCTTCCACATTTTGGACATTTGGCCGTTGATTGCAGTGGGCTTCCGCAGTTTAGGCAGAACTTTGCCCCAGCAGGATTTGATGTTCCACATTTGGGACAGTTAACTCCCCCAACTGGCTGTTGTAGTGGCGCGCCACAGTTGCTGCAGAACTTTGCCGTCTGTGGATTTTGGAAATTACATTTTGGGCATAGCACCATAGGCACTGCTGGTGCCTGTGCGGGTGCTGGCTGAAGCACTTGTGGAAGAATCACTGCGCCAGCTCCTACGGCTGCTCCAGGGCTTTTGGATAGGCTTTCAGCTGATTTTTGGACAGTCTCCATCCTTAGAACTTCGGTTGCTGCAACACCAGTTTTCACGTAGAATAGCCTATCTCGCCATTCAGGCGTTGTGTCGATTCCCTCGAATTTGACATCTATTAGCTCTAGGCCTATCCTTGAAAGGGCGTCGAAGAGCGCGTTTTTAGCCACAAGGCTTGTTTCGTCAAGCTTGCCGTAAACCTCGGCAAGGGAGTACTGGCTTAAAGTGTCAATGAGCCTCTCGTTGAAGTAACCCCTCAAAAAGTCTTGAAGCTTATCAGTTGTGAAGGCTCCCTGCCCGCCAACCACCTCGTTGACGAAGAGGTTTGGCTCCTCAACCCTAAACCAGAAACTTCCAAAGAACTTTATTGGGGCAAGCTCCTTCGTCTGGCTTTGAGCCCCAAACCTTCCCTGAAACTGTTTCAGAGATACAAAGACCACGGTGCATCTGAAGGGGACCTTTTCAAAACCGGCAATTTTAGACAAAACCTTTGTTAGAAGTGGAAGGTTCGCCGTTGTCAAAACATGGCGTCCAGCCCTAAAAACGTCGTAGGCTTTTCCATCTCTGAAGAAGACTGCAGCTTCATACTCGTGGACTATTAGGTTGTCGCCCCAGGCTATCTCTTCATTTGGATATTTCCAAACTATGTCTCCTTCCCTTGCACCAGTCCACTCTATAACCTTAGGCATTCAAATTTCACCTCCCTCTAACCTTGCAAACCCCTTAAAATCTCGGCTCTCTGGTCAATCAGCCTATCCAACTCCTCAACCTTTGATGTTAAATTGTCCATGGCTTGCCTCCATTCGCTTCCACCAACCTCCATCTTGACAAGTTTTTCCACATCCGACCTTATGGATTCAGCCTTCTCAATGAGGCTTGCATCAGCTTGAAGAACCTGGTCAAGCTTGTCCTCCCGCACTTTGACCGCGTCAAACATTCCGGCATAACCGGCAACAGCCCTATCTATCCTTTGGGTTACCCTGTCAAGACGTGATGAAAGCGCCTCGTACCGGTAAGTGTCCTCCCCGGAAAGCTTCTGGGCAACAGTTGGGTTTGCAAAGCTTCTCCTGAAAATCATTTTTGCCTCCTTAAGCCTGTTTACAACCTCCATCCGAACAAGGCGGTCGCTTTCCCTGCGAAGCTCCTTCTCTTTGTATCCCCTATAACCGGGGATATAGCCCATTATCCGCTCTAGAAGGCTTCTTTCCCCGCGAACCTTTTCCAAATACTCTTTCTCGCTCATCATTTACTCCTCTTGTAGGCGGCTATACCTATGACAGCGATTATAATTAAGAGTATCCCCAGAACTAGAAGCGGAGGCACCACGGCATACGTCGCCGAAACAACTCCGATACACGTCATAACAACTCCCCAGACAAGATAGTAGACGGGGTCTTTGCGGCTGAAAAAAGAGTAAAATAATGTGTAAACACCAAGAGGGACAAAAATCCAGGCTAGAAGGTTGATGACGTCGAAGGGGATGATGTTTACGCTGTAGATAACTGCCGCTAAGCCTAGGGAAATGGCAAGAATGGCGAGGGCGCCGGCACCGTAGCTGAACGCGTTTCTTTTTGACTCCAACATATTTCCTCCAATACTTAGCACGGTTATTCTCTAAAATCACCCTATTAAAGTTTCATAAAGTGCGATTTTCAGCTGCCTACCTTAGGATTAGTGGATATACTTCTTTGGTTACGAATTCTAGGTATTTCTCCTTATCCGTTAGGTTAAATATTGTTACTGAGGCGTCTCGGGTTATGCCAACAACATAGCCATACTCCCTTGACCTAGCCACAATATACCATAGGTCGCCGTGCTTGCAATAGTCCTCAAAAAGCGAAGTGTTCACCAAGTCTGGCCCGTAAAGGGAAAGCTTGTTCACATTGGGAATGTCAACATTATCGAAAAAAGTGATTTTCGTGTCTTCCGGGTTTTTTAGGTGGAACTCGCGAAGGGTTTCTGGCGGTATACGGGCTTCCACTATGCCGCCGACGCGGTCGAAGATGATTTCGCTGAGCTTGTTGGCTATAAAGTTGGCTAGGCGCTTCTTCTCAACCACCGTAAGAAACGTAGCATTCTCAACTTGGGAAAAGCTGAAAAGGGCTTCAACAGTGCGGGGTAAGGGCGCAACTTTCCCCCTGTGGAAGACGTGGGTTATGTAGTCGTGGGAGTAGACGCCCCTAAGCATGTTCTCTTCCGGTTTTGGCAAAAGTCCCGCTATTTCTGTTACAAGTGTAAACTTGTAGTCTCCTTCTTCGTAGGATTCTTCAACACGGTATCCATTAAGCCTAGAAGCAATCTCATTTAGTGGAAGCGGCTCTGAAAGCCTAAAAACCTTGCCAGCAACAACCATGAATATCGCCAAACAAGTATAAATACGCGTTGAAGACTAAAGTCTTGCGCTTAAAGCTTTGGAACATTTATATCATTTGCCAACCTAAATGAAGGTTATGAGCTACATACCGAACAAGTTAAGCTTTGCCTAAAGAACTTTGTTGAAAGACTTGGAAAGCATAGGGAAGGGTTAAGATGAAAAACAAGTTAAAGTCGCCAATTTATAGGGATGGAATGCTTTTCTGTCCGTATTGTCGCATGCCGCTTCTGACGGTTGAAGAAACTCATTTGAAGCTTAAGTGTGCTGTTTGCCAAAAGCCCCTTGGAAAACTTCCTATATCAACGTTGAAGAAAATGTTTGACGATTTTCCGAAAGATTTGGCAAAAGAGTGGAAGCTTGAAATGGAAGCTCGGAAAAGGCTTAGCCATAACAAGCCTTAACCATCCAAAAATTTGTCAAAATAAAAGACGGATTTTATCGGCATTGCCTAATTGTTTTAATAAGAGTTTTTATCCTCTTTTAATACTGCAGTAGGAAAGCACAGAGGCAAAGAAGCCGGATGCTGATCAGCGAGGTGATCCTTGAAAACTTCATGAGTTACGAGTATGCTAGAGTACCCCTTAAACCCGGCATAAACGTGGTATGCGGTCCCAACGGTGCTGGGAAGTCTTCGCTTTTGCTGGCTATTTCCGTAGCCCTTGGACAGTCCTACACCGAGCGTTCCAGAAAGCTTAGCGACCTAATCCGTTGGGGTAAAGATCAAGCCCGTGTCACGCTTATACTGGATAATTCTAAGCGGGGCGGCAAACGTCCAGTTCCAAAATTTAATAAGGATCAGATTTTTTTGACTCGGGTTTTGAGGCGGGATGGCAAGTACTGGTTTGAGCTTGAGAACCGTGCCGCTTCGAAGCAGGATGTGGAGAGGCTTTTAGCCAAATTGGGCGTTGACCCGGATAATATGCTTATTATTATGCATCAGAACATGGTGGAACAGTTTACTGTTCTTTCTCCGCAGGATAAGCTGAAGATGGTTGAGGCGGCTGTTGGGCTTGAGGCTTACCGTGAAAACGTGCTTGAAGCTCAAAAAAAGCTTACGCGCATACTAAGCCAGGAAGAGTCCATAAGTAAGCTTTTGGAGTCGGCGGAGCAGACCCTCAACTATTGGAGGGAGCAATACGAAAGACTTCAAGAGAAGAAGCAGCTAATGGCGAAAAAGCATTTCCTAGAACGGGAACTCGCATGGGCTGAGGTAAACCGCAGAGAGGACATAGTCAAAGATTTGGAGGCAAAACGCGAGAGAGAACTCGCCTTATTAAGGCAGATTGAGGAAGAAGCCAAAACAACTGAAGAACAGCTTAAAATGTATCAAAGCGAGCTTGAAAAGTTGAAAAACGAATGGAAGAAAAGCCTAAACGAAACCATAAGCCTCGAACGGGAAAAGGCTGGAAGCCAAGCCACAATTTCACTTTGTGAACAGCTTCTTGCAGAGGCATCCTTCATAGAGAACCAAGCCCAAGGCGGTAGAAACTTGAAGCTTTTGAAAGCTGAAAGCCTAAAAGAGCTCATAGAAAGCTCGCGGTTGAAGGTTTCAGAGCTTGATGAAGAGCTGACTAGAAGGATGTCGGAGACTAGGATTATTGAAGAACAAATAGAGAAGGTCGGAAATCAGATTCTCGATGCGCGGGTTAGGCTTGCGCTCTTGAACTATCGAATGGAAAATGCTAAGGCGAATGTTGAGGATTTGGAGAAAGCACTTAAAGACGCCAAAGCCCAGCTGGATGCGGCCGTTAAAAGGGCTGAGGAAACTGGACCAAGAATTGCCGTCATTAAAAGTGTTGGAGAAATCCTAGATGAAATCCGCCTGACGGATGGGCATTTAGCCGCCTTGGCTGGTGTTTCTGAAGACGTGGAGCGCATGTACGAGTCTTATTCGCAGCTTTACTTGGAGCTTAAGGAGAAAGCCCGCCTAGTGGCTGAAAACCGAGAAAAAGCCTTAGAAGAGGTTAAGGCTAGGATGCAAGCGTGGCGAACGGTAATTCAAAGCCTTCTAGACCGTGTAAACTTGGAGTACCAGAAGATTTTGGCGAATTCTCAAGCTGTTGGTGAAGTTAGGCTTGTGAACGAGCATGACATTGAGGCGGCTGGACTTGAAATCTTGGTGGGCTTTAAGGGTGGAAAACCAGTGCCGCTTAACGCCTATACACAGAGCGGGGGCGAAAGAACAACAGCCACCATGAGCTTCTTGTTGGCTTTACAGCAGCATGTGCGCTCGCCGTTTCGTGCGGTGGACGAATATGATGTTCACATGGACCCGAAGAACCGTGAAATAATAGCTCAAATGTTAATTTCAACTGTTAAGAACGCAAATGTGCAGTACGTTGTGATAACTCCAAGCCAAGTGACCTTTGCAGAGGACAACGTTAACATCATCACGGTGCAGAATGTGGAAGGAAAGTCTATAATTAAAGAGGTTGCCTAATGCAGCCGAAGCGGGAACGCGTCAAAATCGGGAGGGAAAGGCTTCAGCGCGTTATTGAGATGTGCAAGGCTGTTGAGGAGCGCTCCCTAGACCCCTTCCTGGTGGATGTGGACGAGATAATTAGGGTTGTTAGGGAGTTTTTCCCAGAGTGGGAGCAGCCCGAAGACCTATGCCTAGATGCTGAAGCCATAAACCGCCTCGCTTCGGTTATTAGGCTTCAAGGCGAGTGGGTTAAGCATCGCTCAACATCGCTTTACACAGACCCCTTCCTTTTGGAAGAGAAGATAAAACGCTTGGAGAAAGAAGCCATTGTGGAGGCTTTTCTCGGCGCATGGCACCCAATAGTTGAGTTTGAACAGATTTCACTCCACAGCCTAAAGGAGGCACTGCGCTACTGGGAAAGCCTGCCGCCATTAAAGGATAGGTGGAAAGAGTTTCCGCCTCCCGAAGAGGCTGGCGGAGCCGCCACCCGAGAGGAGCTTATAAGGCTTAGAATTTTGCAGGATAAAGCCTTCACTGAAGAGTTGGAAAGCTTCTGGAACGAGTTGAAAAGGCTTGTTGTGGAGAAGGGCGAAAATGGGAGAGTTGGGTACTGGGATTTTGTTGGCGCAGAAACCTATGAGGAGACAATTCACAGAGCTTTCATGACGAGTTTTCTCGTAACTTATGGTTATGCAACCCTTGAAGTCCACCCGTTAGAGGAGGAAATTTTCATTAGACCCTTTGAAAGGCAGCAAAGGCGCATAGCCAAAAAGCAGCTGGTTTCAATACCTATAGCCATAACTCGTGAAGAGTGGGAAAAGCGGAGGAGAGGGCGTAAAAGTGAGTAAGCGTAAAGCCGTCTACGCAAGCAAGATGAAACGAGCCGTCCACATGCTCTTCTATCGCAGACACAAAAAGCCCGGAGTGAAGGGTTGGGAGCTCCGAAAGGCTTTGGGCTCAGACTACCCGAAAGTCCTAAGCATATTAGATGAATACTTGAAGCCGCTGGACTTGCAGGTAAAAATGGTTTTTGAAGAGGAAAAGCCAACATCTGAAAAGCCGACGCTGGAAGAACTGGACAAAGCAAGGTTCTACATAACCCTACGAGGCGAATTAACGCCTAAAGAGGCCAAAATGGTTGGCTGGCGTATAGACGACTTGGCGGGACTAGCCATAACAATAGCTTACATAATCTCAAAGAAGGGAAAAGCGCCAAGAAAAGAGGTGGAAGAACTGTTACGCGAGAAACTGCCCGGCTGGAAGGTGGGCTTAAACATAGACCGTTATATACGCTATGGATACATAACCCAAGACGAAAATGAACAGCTCTATCTAGACTGGCGCACAAGAGCAGAAGTAGACCAAAAAGCACTCATAGACCTAATCCTATCAAAGTAGCAAAGGAGCTTATTTTCTGATTTTTCTATAGAGGAAGGCTATGATGTCGATGATGATTATTGCTGTGAGAATTAAGAGGGGACTGCCTAAAAACTTGCTTGGAAGCGATTCTTCTGCCGCGTAAGCATGGTTAATCAAGGTGAACACTAACAGAAGTGCACAGAAAATTATTGTGGCTAGACTTTTCTTCATGCTTGCTCTGCCCTCTTTTCCATGTTTTGGTTGTTAGACTATGCTTACGTTTTGTATTTGGAAGTAGCGCTTCACCAGCATGCGAAGGCGTTCAGCATTCCTTCCATTTTTTCCTATGGCTACTCCCTTGTCTCTTGGGTGAACTGTCACAACGGCTATTGTTTTGCCGTCTGGTCTTTCGGTTATTCTAACCTCTTGGACGTTGGCTGGTTTTAAGGCGTTTTTTATGAACTGGACTGGGTCGTCGGAATACTCTATTATTTCATGTTTTTTGCCTGTCATCCGCTCAAGAAGCCTTATGTTTCTTCCGCCCTTTCCTATGGCTGCTCCAATGTCGCCTTCCTTCACAACCATGATTACGCGTCCTTGTTCTTCGTCAACTATGCAGTCTTTGACGCTGGCGCCGCTTATGCTTTCGAAGAGGGCTATATACTTCATTTCTGTGGCAGTGAATTTTATGCCGCTACTCATTCGCTTCCTCCTTCAGACTCCTCTGCTTTTTCAGTGGGCTCTGCTAATCTAAGAATTTCTGAATCACCGGGCTCTCTTATAGTTAACGCTGAAACTAGGAAGGGTTTTCCACAAACAGCGGCCAAATCCGTTGAAGAACCTTTGTAGACGATTAATGGAATGTTGGAAAGTTTGCAGTAGTATTCTAGGTCGCTGCGAATTTCAGCTGGACAATTCGAAGCTACAATAATCATTTTCGCCTTTCCAGTTTTGGCGCTTTGAATGGCCGAGTTAGAGCCGAAGGAAACCTTGCCAGTTTTAACAGCTGTTGAAATGGCTTTGTCTATGTCTATCATTTGTTCTCCCTTCTAAGCTCGGATGTGGACATAAACAATTCCACAAGCCCTGTGCCGACGGGTATAGACTGCCCAACAATAACGTTTTCAGTTACACCTTCCAACGGGTCGCTTTCCCCTCTTATTGCAGCCTCAACAATGTTTGGAACAGTTATTTCGAAGGCCGCCCTCGCCAAGACACTTGCCTTTTTTCCGCTTACGCCGTGCCTTCCAATTTGCTGCACTTCGCCTGTGGCGGTCATCATGTCTGCGACAAGCATTACGTGGCGGATGTCAACGTCCAAGCCTTGCTCCTCCAAAACGCTTTTAGCCTCTTGAATTAGGGCGTTTCGGGCAGCCTCTATTCCTAGTGTTTTGGCTATTTCATGAATGTTGTTTGTAGTCGTCCTAGTGGTGTCAACGCCGTAAACCTCCAAAACCTTGGGGAGGTTGGAGCCATCTGTGCGTATAACCCATTCGCCATGCTCTTCGGTGACCAGAACACGTTTTATGCCTGGTACACCCTTAATGTAGAAGGATGAAACCTTGTTAAGGAGCCTTTTTAGGGCCTCTGGCTTTTTGGGCTTTATGTGGATGCGGTTTCCAGTTATTTTCACGGTGCAGTTGGCAATCTTCACCTTCTCCTTAAGCTCCTGTATTGTTACGCCCCTATCCTCCATCATAGCCTTATTCAATTCAACAATGATTTCTCCGCGCACTGGGTCTTGGTATATTGCTTGGGCGATGTTTTCAATAGTCGTGTAAAGTATGTTCCTAGCTATTTTTACCGCGGCTTCCCTACTCTTGCGGTGCTTTTCATCCAAGTATATAACCATTATGGGCGTTGATGGAACTCTTCTCGCGTCAACAATTTCTATAAGCCTTGGTAAGCCTAAAGTTACGTTCTGCTCCCTAACACCGGCATAGTGGAAAGTCCTAAGGGTCATCTGGGTGCCGGGCTCGCCTATGGACTGGGCTGAAACTATACCAACGGCTTCACCGGGCTCCATTAACGCGCGTTTGTAGTGCTCAACTGTTAGCTCTATGGCTTTGTCAACACCCTCCTTGCTGAGCTTCGCCTCTGTTAAGTTCTGCTTAAGCTCACTTATCAGCAATGGTGTTAGTTGATCTTCAACCTCCTTGAGCTTCTCCTTAATGTATTCTGGAGGTGCTGGCTTGCCCTTTTCCATGCCGATTCTTATCTGTTCAACCAGGCGGCTTACGTTTACAGCCTTTCCATGGTCACTTTTCGCCGGATCAACGCCGTCCTCGCCATACTTGAACTGGATTATGTCGCCTGTTGAGCTTCTAACAGTGCCGTCATATTCTAGGCGCAGGTGCTCCAAAGCGTTGATTAGGCGCCTCTGCATGTAGCCGCTTTGCTGCGTCCTGACAGCCGTGTCCACGAGGCCTTCACGTCCACCCATGGCGTGGAAGAAGAATTCTATGGCGTCTAAGCCCTTCTGGTATGAGGAATAAACGAAGCCTCGCGCTTTTGGAGACGGGTCGCCGAACTTGAAGTGGGGCAACGTTCTTCCCGAATAGCCACGCATTATCCGTTTTCCACGCACAGCCTGCTGCCCAACACAGGCGCTCATCTGCCCAATGTTTAGGCTTGAGCCCCTAGCACCAGTTCTTGTCATGACAATGCCAGAATTCTCCAAAGTGAAATCCTCATCGGCGATTTTTCCGGCTTCGTCTCTAGCGTTGGCTAACTCGTTCATGACATAAATTTCAAAGGAGTCTTCGAGGGTTTGTCCCGGAAGTCTTTGCAGTGTGCCGTCTCGGTAACTCTTTATAAGCTCCTCAATGCGCTTTTCAACCCTCTCCATAATCTTCCTTATTTTCGCCTCGGCCTGCGGTGAAAGAACAAGCTCGTCGTAGGAGTAGGAAAAGCCCCTCATTGTTATGAAAAGCTTCAAAAGCCTCGTAATCTTGTTTATGAACTCGCGTCCAGCAGCCGTTCCATAATCCTTAATTATTCTGTGGAGAAGGCTTTCAGACTGTTCGGCGCCTATGGCCTTTCTATCAATAACACCACATATGAGTTGCCCATTCTTAACAACTACGTAGGCATCGTAGGGGCACTCCTCTTTTAGGCATTTAGCGCATCCACGGCAAGTGTTCGCCTTCAAAACATAGTTCAAATCTTTCGGCAGGAATAGGCTGAAAATTTGCTTGCCACTCCACATGGGCTGAGGTTCTTTGATTTGCGGTTCTGGAAGCGGCCCCTCATAGCCAGCAGCAATTAAGAGTCTGCTCACCTCATCCTTTGTTAGGTAGTTTGACTTTCTTGTGAAGAGGTATGCAGCCGTTATAAAGTCCCGGATAGCCCCAATTATGGGACCGCCAAATCGTGGTGAGAGGATTTGGTCTTGGACTTGCATGAGGAGACGGGCCTCTGTTTGGGCTTCCTCGCTTTGCGGTATATGGAGGTTCATCTCGTCCCCGTCGAAGTCTGCATTGTAGGGTGGGCAAACACAGAGGTGAAGACGGAAAGTCTTGTATGGTAGGACCCTCACATAATGCGCCATAATGGACATTCTGTGGAGGGACGGTTGCCTGTTGAAAATGGCTATGTCACCATTCCTTAGGTGGCGCTCAACAATGTAGCCTGGCTCCAACGCCTCGGCAATTTTCTCCCTATCAGCGACAAACTCGAGCCTAATCCTCTTGCCGTCTGGACGGATGATGTAGAGGGCTCCGGGATATTTGAAGGGACCATTTATGACGAGTTTCCGCATCTCTTCAATGTTCCAAGTGGTTACCTTTTCGGGAACTGAGAGCCTCATGGCAACCTCTAATGGTACGCCTACCTCGTTTATGTCTAGGTTTGGGTCTGGAGAAATCACTGTTCGCGCCGAGAAGTCTACACGCTTGCCGGAGAGATTGCTTCTGAATCTTCCCTCTTTGCCCTTAAGCCTCTGGGAAAGCGTTTTAAGGGCTCTTCCTGAGCGGTGTCTTGCTGGCGGTATGCCAGAAGCCTCGTTGTTAAAGTATGTTGTCACATGGTATTGGAGGAGCTCCGACAAGTCTTGAATTATGAGGGTGGGGGCGCCAGCCTCCATGTTTTCTTTCAAGCGCTGGTTTATGCGGATTATGTCCACAAGCTTGTGGGTTAAGTCATCCTCAGAGCGTATCCCAGACTCCAAAGTTATCGATGGACGCACATAAACCGGCGGAACGGGCAGTACTTGGAGAACCATCCACTCCGGACGGGCTGTTTTCGGGTCAAAGCCCAGAAGCTCTAAATCTTCGTTGGGTATGCGTTCAAGCCTCTCCCTAACCATGCTAGGCGTTAAGGGTTGGGAGCCACTTCCCGGGATTTCCTCGCTGAACTTTGTTGGCTTTTCGAAGGTTATCTTGTATTGGGGAGCGTTACAGTGAGGGCAAGTCTTAGCCCTAATCTCTTGAATTATTCGCTTAAACATTTCATCGGGAACTGTTCCTAAGAGTTGGCGGGTTCTCTCAATTCTAGCCCTCAACTTCTTAATGGAGTCTTCTGGAAGGAGAAGTCGACCGCAGTTTCGGCACGTAACCCTAAGAAGGTCGTATATTATTTTTGCAAATTCTATATGGATTATCGGGACGGCTAGCTCTATATGCCCAAAATGCCCGGGACAGCGTATAGCCGTGTTACCACATGTTTTGCATCTCTGTCTAGGCTCCAGAGTCCCAAGCCTTCCATCCATTAGCCCAGCGGTTATCGGGGCGCCATCCTCGTCATAGGTGTCCGGTGTCTGAATCTCGACAACCGACATTTTGCGAATTTCTTGAGGTGAGAGTAGGCCGAAACGAATTTCGTCAACAACTTTGTGGGCTACTTCCTCAACTGCCGCCATTTTAAGCCCTCTCCTTAAGCTTTAATTTTGGCGCTATACAAAGGCTCATCAGTTCTTGGAGGAGAAGCTTAAAGGCGTAGGAAATTATTACTGGCGAGATTTTCGCCTTATCTTCGCATAATCTGCAGACATACTTCCTCTGTTTTAGGTCGTAATAGGCTATGTAGCCACAATTCTCACAGACGTAGAGCGTATACTTATCTGACTCCTCCAGAAGCCTATCGCGGAGGAGCATGGCGGCGCCATGCCCAATTAGGCAGTCCCTCTCCATTTCGCCGAAGCGGAGTCCGCCTCCGCGGGCTCTTCCCTCTGTTGGTTGTCTTGTGAGCATTTGCACTTGTCCTCTGGCTCTTGCGTGGATTTTGTCTGCAACCATGTGGTGGAGTTTCTGGTAGTAGACGATGCCGACGAAAACATCTGCCACAAACTTTTCGCCCGTCACGCCGTTGTAGAAGACCTCTTTTCCGGTGTGGCTGAAGCCGAGCTTTATTAGGGCTTTTCTTAGGTCTTCAGCCTTCTCGTTTGAGAAGGGCGTTCCGTCCACTGGTTTTCCCCTCATGGCGGCGACTTTGCCAGCTATGGACTCTATGAACTGCCCAATAGTCATTCTTGATGGAATGGCGTGGGGATTAATTATAATGTCTGGGACTATGCCGTCTTCTGTGAAGGGCATATCCTCTTGGGGCACAATAAGCCCTATAACGCCTTTCTGCCCGTGGCGGGATGCAAACTTGTCGCCAAGCTCTGGGATTCTCTGGTCTCTAACCCTAACTTTGACAAGTTTGCTTCCCTCACCGGACTCTGTTATGAAGACTGCATCTACTATGCCGGTTTCTGATGGACGCATATCAACGGATGTATCCCGCATTGATGGACCTTTAACCTCAAACTCCTTATACTCTTCAAGGAATCTCGGCGGGCTTGTTCTTCCTATTAGAACGTCTCCGCCTGCTACTTGGGCTTCAAGGCTTATTATGCCGTCTGGCTCCAGAAGCCTATAATACTGTTCGCCTCTGAAGCCTCTTATTCCTGGTTCCGGGATGACGAATTTATCTTTTAATCCTCCCATGTATTGGCGGCATTCGGCCTCATATATGCGGTAGAATGTGGAGCGGCCTAAGCCCCTTTCAATTGAGGCTTTGTTGAATATTAGGGCGTCCTCCATGTTGTAGCCTTCGTAGGATAAGACAGCCACAATACAGTTCTGTCCGGATGGGCGAAGATTATAGCCCATAACCTCCATTAGGGCTGTTTCAACCAGTGGTGTTTGTGGATAATGGAGTATGTGGGCTCTGGAGTCAACACGCAACGGAAAGTTTGTCGCGAAAATTCCAAGCGCTTGCTTTGCCATAGCCGCCTGGTAAGAGTTGCGCGGTGACTGGTTGTGTTCCGCGTAGGGTATTGTTGAGGCGCAAATCCCAAGGATGGTGTGAGTTGCAATTTCCAAGTGTGTGTGCTCTGGGGTTAGTTCTTCAGCGCTTATGGCGACGTAGGCGTTTTCTTCTTCCTCAGCATCTAAATATTCAATTATGCCGTTTTTGACGAGGTCCTCCCATGACCACTCGCCGCGGGCAATCCTTTCTATATGCTCTGGCTGAAGCTTTGGAACGCCATTTTCAACTATTATTAGTGGACGCCTAACCCTTCCCTCGTCGCAGTTAACGTATATTTCCTCTCTTTCGCCATGTTCTTTTGAGAAGTAGGCGATGTTAACTTCTGTTGAGATTTCACCCATACGTCGGCGTTGCCTAAACTCTTTAACAACCTTTTCTGGTGTGGCGCAGTAGCCAATAATGGTTCCATCTACAAAGACTTTTGCGCCGTAACGCTTTAACGTTTCATTTGCCTCATAAACTGGCGTGACGCCCATGCTGAACAGTACTTGCTTAATTTTTTCTGGGTTCACGCCTACAGATATGGAGGCTGACAATGCAAGGTTCTTAACCAAGCCGCAGTTGGAGCCTTCTGGCGTCTCGTTGGGGCATAGGCGTCCCCAATGGGTGGAGTGCAGGTCTCTAGCCTCAAAGTTCGGCTGGCTTCTGCTGAGGGGCGACTGGAGTCTCCTCAAGTGGCTTAGGGTTGAGAGGTAGTTTGTCCTATCAAGGAGTTGGGTTACGCCGACACGGCCCCTTCCCCAGTTTCCAGTGGCAAGGGCGTGCTGAAGTCTCTCAGTTATTATTCCTGGGCGCACCGCAGCTGAAACCGTGATTATTGGTCCTTTGACGCCTATCCTTTCAAGCTGGTATTTTATGTCTCTTACAAGGTTTCTGAAGGCTACGCGGAACAGGTCCGCCAGAAGTGGTCCAGCAAGCCTTAAACGTTTGTTTTTGAAGTGATCTTTATCGTCTGGTTTTCGCCTTCCAAGTTTTAGCTCTATGACTCTGCAAGCCATTTCGCCAAGGAATATGGCCTTGTCGCGGCGGCTTTGGCTTGTCCTTCCCAAGTGGGGTAGGAAGTTTTTGTCTATGGCCTGTTCAGCCTTTTGAATTCTGTACTCCTCAACTTGTCCGTGGGCTACACGGTTTCCAATATATAATATTGCTTCTCTAACCGTGTCAACGCCAATGGCCTTCTCAAAGGATGGCTCCAGCTCGCTTTGGATCTCCTCGTCTAAGGAGACAGCCTCAGCAATCTCCTTATCAGATTCAAGCCCTAAAGCACGCATTACAATGACGAAGGGTACTTCTGTTGGCACTCCAGGCATCGTGACGTATAGGGCGCCGTCAGACTTCATTTTAAGCTCTATTCTCGCTCTAAAGCCGACGGTTGTTGAGAAGAGTTTTGCTTGGTAAACTGGTGTGGCGCCCTTCTCGTCTATGTCAACGATTATGCGGTTTGGAGCCAGATCCTCCATAGCCACGATAACACGTTCAGAGCCGTTGACGATGAAATAGCCGCCTGGGTCGTCGGGGTCTTCGCCGACGGCTATTAATTCTTCGCGGGAGAGCTGCGACAAGAAGCACAATTTAGACTTTAGCATCACGGGGATGTTGCCGATGAAAACCAGTTCCGTGTCCTGCTCTCTACCGTCCACAATAGGTGTCATTTCAAGGGCTATTGGCGCGGCGTAAGTTAGATTCCGAAGTCTGGCCTCTATGGGGTAGATTTCATGTTTTGTTCCGTCGACCTCCGTCACGTACGGGCCGCTAATCCTTGTCTGAGGGTCAATTATCCAGACTTGTCCAAGCTTAACGGTGTAGGGACATTCTGGAACCTCTATTGGGATTTCTCCAACCTCGTCTATAATCTCTTGTAAGCCGTGGTCTATGAACTCGTTGTAGGAGTCTAGGTGCTGGCGGACCAGTCCTTTCTCTTTGAAGAAAGTCTTTAGAAGCGTGTTCACATCTTCTTTTGAAAGTTTAACCATTATGAGTCAACCCCGCAATTTCCACTTTTAACTTGACGATAAAGGCGAACACATGATGCGGGTTTCCTCAAACTTTTAAATTCCTCCGCTTTTGGATCATCCAGTTTTAAAAAGTCTCCAATATATTGAAGCTAAACACGTAAAACTACACAGCTCACTAATAAACTTTTTTGTGGAAAAATCCATGTCACAAGCCCCATTTGCAAAGGAAACAGCATCTATTGGGCTTTTTCTAACTCAATAGATAAGCTCGCCCCCTCTAGTTTCCGTTTTTCAGTTTCAAGTGCAGTCGGTAAGCTTAAATCTCCTTATCCGTTCTTTGAAAAATGGGCGGCGGTAGCCAAGCCAGGTCAAAGGCGGAGGACTCAAGATCGGTGTTTAGAAGGCTAACCCCTATGAGCCATCCTCTCCCGTAGGGGTTCGCCGGTTCAAATCCGGCCCGCCGCACCACTGCTTTTTGCCCGTTTAGATTTTGCATGTGAATATGCCTGTTAATAGTTCGCCGTGCCATATTTTGCGGTCTTCAATTATTGTGATTCCGGCGTTTTCTGTTGCTTCCCTAAACCTTTTTGATGCTGCCGTTATTATTACTAGGGTTGCTTCTGGAGATTTTGCCTTTAACGCCTTAAGGAAGCTTTCATATAGTTTTCTTACGCCCTCTTTTGGGTTTGCCCTCAAACCATACGGCGGGTTAACGACGATTAGGTCGAATTTTTCTTCCGGGTAGTCTCTGGGGTTTGTGGCGTCTCCAATTTTGAATTTTATCGCCTCTTGTACGCCAGCTTTTTTGGCGTTTTCAATTCCGCCTTGCATGTGTTTGGCGAACTTTTCCATGGCGTAAATCGCTTGTGCGCCTTTCTCTTTACGTTTGGCTAGCGTTTCAGCCCTCACCTTTTCGAAGTCTTTTTGGCTGCAGATTTTGAGTTTTAGGAAGGCGAAGTCTTTCCGCAGATGGTTTGGCGGGATGCCACTGGCCTCTAACGCAGCCTCAATGGGGATAGTGGCGCCTCCGCACATGGGGTCTATTAGGGATTTGACTTGTGTCCAGCCGCCTATTCGGAGCATGGCTGAGGCTATTGTTGGTTTTAGGGCTGCTGGGTGGCTGTATACGCGGTAGCCCCGCTTGTGTAGAGAAACTCCAGTGGTGTTTACTCCCATTATGAAGTCGCTGTTTCTCACTAGGCAGTATATTTCAACATCCGGCTCGTCCAAGTTCACCTTTAACCGTTTGCCCGTTGCGTTGGCGAAGGAGTCTATTACGGCTTGGCCGGCGACGCGGGAGACGTCCATGCTTGTGAAGTTGTGCACGCCTATTCTTTCGCTTCTTATGGCGAAGGTCTGCTGGGCGTCCAATATCCAAGTGTAGTCCAAACTTTTTGCAAGCCTGTAAATGTCGTTTAGGCCTTCGAAGGTTGACCTGCAAAGTTCAATGAAAACCTTGTTGATGGTTGAAGCTTTCAAGTTTAGGCGGTAAACGTCTTCTAGGCTGCCTTCAAAGGCTATTCTGCCAACATCCAGTTCGGCCCTCGCCCCAGTGAGGCTTTCAACTTCCTTTGAGGCTACATCCTCAAGTCCGATGACTGTGGTGGCGAAAAATCTAAGCTTCTCCATCTCCAAAGGGATAATAGGTTTTGCGGAGTCTTTAACAATTGCTATGGCCTTGTGGCGGAACCGCGTGGCTTCGGCATAAAGGCATATATCTCACAATGCACTTTTGAAGATGCTTAAAGGCGAAGTTGGAAATGGCGCTTGTTGACAAAATACTGCGACTGAAGAAGGAAAAGAAAGCCGTTATTCTGGCGCATAACTATCAGAGGCCGGAAGTTCAGGATATTGCCGACTATGTTGGGGATAGCATAGAGCTTAGCAGAAAAGCCATGGAGGAGAAGGAAGCCGAAATAATTGTTTTTGCAGCTGTTGATTTTATGGCTGAATCCGCAGCTATTTTAAACCCTGACAAGAAGGTTTTGTTGCCTTCTGCTGGCGCCCGCTGCCCCATGGCTCAGATGCTCACCGTTGACGAGATTAAGAGGATGCGCGTGCTTTACCCTCTTGTGCCGCTGGTTTTGTATGTTAACACTTTGGCTTCTGCAAAGGCTTACTGTGATGTCTGCTGCACATCGGCAAACGCTGTCGAGGTGATAAACGCCTTGAACGCTGAAACAGTTCTTTTCGGACCGGACCACAACTTGGCGGAATACGTGCAAGAAAAAACTGGAAAAACAATTATTCCCATTCCAGAGCGTGGTTTCTGTCCAACCCATCTGCTCTTCCACCCAGAAGAAGTGCAAGCCCTAAAGGCTGATTATCCAGATGCTGTTGTTATGGTTCATCCGGAGTGCACTGCTGAAATGCGCAAAATAGCCGACTTTATTGGAAGCACGTCCCAAATGTGCCGCTATGCAAGGGAAAGCAATGCAAAAACATTTATTGTAGCCACAGAGGAGGGACTTCTCCACCGTTTAAGGAAGGACAATCCAAATAAGCAGTTCATTTTGGCTTATGAGGGAGCGGTTTGCCCAAACATGAAGCTTAACACCCTTGAAAGGATTTACACAGCCCTACAAGAGGAAAGGCACGTGGTTAAGGTTCCAGAGCCAATTGCAAGCAAAGCAAGAAAAGCCCTAGAAAAAATGTTTGAGATAACGCGTTAAAGCCCCTTTTTCAAAGCGAGACAATCATTGTTTTGAGAAGCTTGACACCCCTCTTTGAAGAGAGTTCATCACTTAGTTTTCGGATTTGGACGGCATCCCCCTTAACGGCTATGGCTTCTAGACAGTCCCGCTCAGTTAAGTGTATGTGCATTGTTGAAGATATTATGCCAGCATAATGGTGCTGCACGTCGGTTAGGGCATCCTCCAAACCCCTAACCTCATGGTCGTAGAGAAGCATTAAAACTCCGGCTTGGAGACCCTTCTCCTCTTGAAGCCACTTTCGCTCGGAGACAAAAAGCCGAACAGCGTCTTGAACAGCCTTGGAACGGTTTTGGTAGCCTATTTTTTGGATAACTTCATCAAAATCTTTCAGTAGGTCTGGTGGGAAGGTCACGCTTACCCGCACTATTTTCTCCGCTTTTGCCACGGGAATCACCGTTGTATCTTTGCCTTTTAACCATAAAATTTTTGCCTAAGCCGAACGTTTTAAGAGATAAATCCACCCGTTTAAAACTGCGCATTCAGCGTGTTTGTTATGCTCAAGTGGGAGAAAATAGCCAAAGATTTCATAGCCATAAGCGTAGGCAAAGAATATGGCGGAGAACCATATTATTGGACAACCTTCTACTACTATAAGGGACTGGTTATAGACGCTGGTTGTCCCCATACAGCGGAAGAAACCGCAAAATTCATAGAGGACATGAAACTAAACGTTAAGGCCGTATTCTTGACGCATCATCACGAGGACCATTGCGGCGGAGCTCCAAAATTTAAGGAGAAGTTTGGCGTTGAAGTTTTTGCCCCTAAAAGGTCTCTGGAAATCCTTGCAAATCCTCCGGAGATTCCGGCTTATAGGCGGCTTGTTTGGGGTCAGCCCAAACCATTGAAAGCTACACCGCTCAATGAAGTTGTTAGGGTTGGCGATTTAACCGTTAAAACTTTTGAAACTCCCGGACACAGTTTTGACAGCGTCTCCTTCTTAATTGAAAAAAGCCTATTTATTGGAGATTTGGTGACAACGCTTAATCCAGTTGTTATGATGCCGGATGAAAGCCCAACAGAAATTGTTAATTCACTTAAAATGATTGCAGATTTGGACTTTGAAAAGGCCTATGGTGGACACGGTGTCTGGGACAAAAACGCCTTAATTAAGGTTTCAGAAAAAATTTTGGCTTTGAAGGCTAATGCTGAGGCTCTCCGGCGCATGGGACTAAGCACAGAACAAATTGTGGAGAGGCTTTTCCCCAAAGTGCCCAAAAAAGTTTTGCAAATGGAAACGGTAAGCCAAGGCGAATATTCGAGGAAGAACCTTGTAGAGGCACTTCTTAAAATGGGACAAAAATGATAAGGGATTTGGAATTAGCAAAAAGGAAACTGAAGGAAAACGGCTTAACACTTGCGATAGTTAAGGATTCCAAAGTGCTTTTTGAAAGCAAATCCCACGGTGTTTCCGGCTTTCTAGAAGCCTTAAACAAACTTAAAGAAAAAATGATAGGCGCATCAATCGCAGACAAGGTTGTTGGAAAAGCCATAGCACTGCTCTGCGTTTACGCTGGGGTTAAGGCTGTTTACGCACAAACCATGAGCACAAAAGCCGAACAGTTTCTTAAGAATTATAGTATCCATCTTGAATGGGACACCCTTGTGGAAAATATATTAGATGCTTCTGGAAAGATTGTTTGTCCCTTCGAGAAAGCTGCCACAGAGATTAACAATCCAGAGGAGGCCTACATTAAATTTAAAGCCCTTCTAAAAAGCCTTAAACAGTTTGAATGAGGTTGCTGTATGTTTGGGGAACACGAAGGGTTTATATCCGCCGATGATGAAGAACTGAAACATATCAAAGAAAAGAAACTGCGCGAATTAATGAAAGAGTTTAAGGAGAAAAAGAATTTGAGCGGACAAGTAATTCACATCACAGATTCAAACTTTAACGAAGTCGTGGGGAAAAACCCGCTGGTACTAGTTGACTTTTTCGCGGACTGGTGCATGCCATGCAGGATGATGGCTTCGGTTGTTGAAGAGCTAGCAAAGGAGTATGCCGGCAAAGTTTTGTTTGGAAAAATCAACGTGGACGAGAATCCAGCCACCGCCGACCGCTTTCAAGTTTTCAGCATACCAACCCTCGTGATTATAAAGAATGGCGAGGAAGTTGACAGAATAGTCGGCTTTATGCCAAAAAACCAGATTGAAGCCCGCCTCAAAAAATATTTGAAGGGATAAAGGATGGACGTGCAAGAGCGTAGGGTGATCGGCGCTTTACTATTGCTTTTAGGCGTGTCCCTCTTTGCTGTAGGCCTTTACACTGGACAGTTAAACGCTATAATTGAGCTTTTAAAGAAAGCCTTCACCTCTTTTTAGGCAAACTGGCAAAACATTTAACTTCGCATATCCTTAACATGGTTCCGCTACTGAAGGGTGGGAGTATGAGTCCGAAAATTGAGGGTGAAAAAGGCGAGAAAGAGGCAATTCTTGAAGTTGCCAAGCTTATGCTAGCCTCTGCAAGAACCGCTCCAAAAACAGCTGGAATAGACGACATCCTAACATTAATTGTTTATGGAGAAGAGAAGGACGCCATAGCTGAAAAAATGAACGAAATAGGTGAGGATCGAAAAATTGACGGGTTTAAACGCGACGCGAAAAACGTGAAAGACTCAGAAGCCGTAGTCTTGATAGGGGTTAGAGGGAACAAAAGCTTAGGGTTCAACTGTGGAGCATGTGGCTATAAAGACTGCAAAGAATTTGAAGACGTCAAGAAGCGGGTGGGACAAGATTTTGCTGGTCCAACATGCCTTTTCAAGGCTTTAGACCTTGGAATAGCCTTGGGCTCAGCCGTTAAAATGGCTGGTCTTTTAAACATTGATAACCGCATAATGTATCGTATAGGAACAGCGGCACTAAAGCTGGGCTTTATGCCTGAAGCAACCGTGGCGATGGGCATACCGCTTTCAGCAAGGGGCAAAAACATATACTTTGATAGAAAATGGCCCTAAAATGGCGGATAAACCATTTTCAGCTTTGGCTTTTCATTTTCTCATACATTTTCTCCAAAGTCCACTTGACACTTGATTTAAGCTCTCTTAGGCGTTCAGCATCAAAATTTTTAATGTGGATTTCTCGGATTATGTCGCCTTCCCTAATAATGTTGTAGGAGAAGATTTCTTCGGGTTTTAGTTTTCCAGCCTTTGCTAGTTCGCCGTCTTTCTGCTGCATTTTGGCTAAAACCCTTTCAACAAGAAACTGGTTGAAGGGCGGTGTGTTGACATTGAAGTTTTTGTCTTCTGCCAAAACTATTTTTAAGAAGTCTTCTCCAACATAGAGTCTTGCAAGTGTCTCGCCAGCCGCTGTTTTTAGGGGGATTATCTCCTTAAACTCTGGCATCTGCACTTGTGGTTGTGGTAGTTGTGGCTGAACAGTTTCCGCTGGCACTGTCGGGGCTTTGGCAATTTCAGCACGTTTAAACCCTTTGGCTAAAAGCACAGAGTTAACAGCTTCCAAAATTGATTTTAGCTCCTTAAGCTCTGATTCAAGCTTTTCAACCCTCTTTTCTAATTTCTTTTTGAAGGCTAGAAGCCTTTTAACTTCTTCAGCCTCTTCGGACATGCACGCTCACAAATAGAATATATGCGTATTTTGCTTATCAAATCTTTGATTGCCGGATTTTAGAGTGTTTCTGCCAATGTGCAGTCTTCAAGGCTTGGCTTTAGGTTGGAATACTGTTCAATTTTAACTCCAAGCTCCCTTTCAAGGAAGTTTTCAAACTCTTGGAAAACAGTGCTATCGGTAAAGTTAAGTTTTACACAAGTGTTTCGCCCTTCTGTCAGGGGGCTTAAATCGTAGAGGGCAACCCTTTTTGGAAATTCTGGATTTTCAAGGATAAGGTTTAGGAGGCTTTCCGGAGGTGTTTCAGAAAAAACCCAGGCCATGTAAGAGGCTTCAACAACCCGGTAGGATAAGCCCTCACGCACAACACACTTTCTGTTTTGGGCAATACTCCTAAAAGATGAGGGATGAATATTTCTCGTTAACAGGAAATTGTGATATTTTCGGTCAACCTCAACCCAATCCTCATTTTCAGAGGTTCTCCAACCGCGAAACCTGCATGTTTCTTTAAACCTTTTAAGAATTTCCCAAATCCTTGATGTTTTCATCTTTAGACGCAAACCTCTCTGTTAGAATCTTCTAGAAGAATATTCTATCCCACAGATTTAAACTTATTTGTCAGTTTATCTGCAAAAATGCAGGTTTAAAAAACCAAAATTGAAAAATTGTAGATTAAAAAGGATTTTTCAAACATTTTTCCGAAAATTTCCAAAAGCCCCAGCGAACCTCTTAAAAGAAGATGGATGGAAATGGATGTTGTCATTTTAGGTTTTGGTTTGCATTGTTTGATGCTAATCAGTCGAACACTTTCCGATTTTTAAAGGATTTTTCTGCATTTTTCCGACAGCAAACAATATATTTTAGCCGCGGTTTCTAAATAGGAAGCGTCCAGCAGGGCTGGAGATTGCGGATTAAAAACAACACATTAAGCCTAGACTCAACGGACATGAAAATACTGGAAATGCTACAGGAGGATGCCCGACAAACCTACACAACCATTGGCAAGCGTCTCGGAATAGCCCACTCAACAGTCTACGACAGAATAAAGCGAATGGAAAACTACGGCATAATAAAAAAGTACACAACGCTTATAGATACCGAGAAAGCCGGAGCCAAAACCATAACAGCCATAATGACAATAATCACAGACCCAAAAGAAAGTGAGAAGGTCGCAGAAAAACTTTGCAAAATCCCCCAAGTCACAGAAGTCTACACATCGCTCTCTGAAGAACTCCAAATAATAGCAAAGGTAACGGCTGAAAGCCAAGAAAGCCTCCACGAGTTTATAGCCACAACAGTCGCTCCGCTTCAAGGCGTTTTAAGAATCCGAACATCAATCGTTACAAAAAAGTTTAAGGAAACCCAACCTTTAATAATAAATGACCCGAAAAAGTTAACACCAACAGAGAACCAAAATAGAAGAAGGGAGAAACAAAAGTGAAAAATGAAACAGAAGTTAAAGCTCTAAAAACGGTTCCTAGAGAGAAAGCCTTCTACTTCTTCACATCAATAGGAAATTATACTGGAGAAAGTGCCTCATCGCTAAAGGAGTTTATGGAAAAGATAAACGAGGTTAACGTAAAATCTTTAGAGTTCCACCTCTACCGAGGAGACTTCGAAAAATGGATAAACGAGGTCCTAGAGGACAAAAAGCTAGCAAATGAAATAAGCAGACTTCGTGGTTTAAACTACTCTGGATATACACTCAGAGAACGGTTATACAATGTTGTGGCTAAACACTATGAAGAATTAATCAAGTCTCTCTAAATCACCATCTCCCCTAACCGCAGCTGCAATTAAAATTTGTTCCTTTGAATCCAAAATATCAAGTGCGTGAAAAGCTGAAACGTGAATTATTTCTGACATCCTTTTATTTCCAGCGTCTTTTGGAAAGTAGTCAAGCTTACCTGGAAATTGTCGAGGTAAGCTATTGCATTCTTTAACAGCATCGCTAATTGTTTTGTTATACTTGAACAAAAGTTCTAACAGGTGGAATGTAATTTTATCAGAGTCATAAGCATCAACATCGTCTGTCCATCCGATATATAGCTGAGCGCCTTTTTTAAGAAACGCTTGAGCCATAGTTGGGTATTTCAGACTTTTACAGCCCATCGCTATAACTATGCTCTTGGGAAAAGTTCCGTCCATAATCTCAACAAACCGTGGGCCTATCGCAAAATATTTTTGGTCTGGTGCCCATTGGTACCATCCTTCACTTAGGCGGTCGCCATATTCTTCATATTTATTTTCTTGGTAAGGCTCATTTGTGAAGAAGTCAACTAAGTCGGTATTGTTTCTCACAGTAGAATGCACCCTTAAAATGTATAAGCCACAATTGGATTTAGGTAATTTTCTAAAAAATTCAACGGTAACTTCTTCGCTACAATTGTAAATCACTATAAAGTTTTGGCTAACAAGAAGACTCGTAACATTTTCCCTAAAAGATTGTATCGGAAAGGATTCTCCAAGCTGATCAATTATTGCGGCCTTAAACGGGAACTTAACTTCTCTCTCTTGGATCCGCCAGAAAAGCTGGTACAGCACTGCGCCTAGAATTATTGTGGCTGCCAGAGTTATTGAAATTGCCAACAACTTCTTGTTTAATAGGGGTTTCTTTGCCCCTTTTTCCTGAACTTTCTTAATTTTTCGAGTTTTTTCTGGCATATGTTAGAATAGCCTCTAACGCTTTTTTAATGATTAAAATAAAGAGTGCTGGATGGCTATTTTCTTTTGCGTTTTGTTAGGCTTAGGATTGAGCCAAACATGACTATTAGTAATGTGTAAGCTATTGTGGGTGTTGTTGGAGCATTTTTAGCTAATGGAACTGAATATCCGCCTACTGGTACTGAGGAGACTGTTACTCTTGCTGGGTCTGATCGGGCTGTGTTGCCAGCGGAGTCTTTGACTTCTAGGAAAATGTAGTATGTGCCTGTTGCTGTTGGCTTGAACGTCCATGTGTTAGATGTGGCTCCTGTTACCGGATTATTGTTTAGGTACCATTGGTACGTGTATGACGGGGTTCCGCCACTAACAGTCGATGTGAAGGTTACTTGCTGCCCAACCACTATCGAAGCAGACACGGGGCTAATTGAAACGGTTGGCGGTGTTGGAGCCGCCTTAAAGAAGGCTTTTAGAACATAGTTTGCGTTCATGGTTACCGTGTATGTTGTGGCTGTGCCAACGTTTGTGCCGTTAAGCTCCCAATGGTTAAACACGTAGCCTGTACTTGGATTGGCTGTTACTTGGACTTGGGTGCCCGCCGCATAAGTGTACGTGCCCGGCGCCGGATTTGTTGTGCCACCTGTGGTGGTTTCAATTTTAAGCCTGTAGGTTGTCACTTGTGGCGTATAGTGGGCTGTCGCTGTATGGGGAGCATTCATGACAACCGTTATCGTCGTCACACCGGTACCTTGAGAAACGCCGTCAACATCCCAGTATTGGAATGTGTAGCCTGAAACCGTTGGAGCGATAAGCTGAACACTTTGCGACTGATCGTACCATCCTTCGCCCGGTATTGTTGTTATGGCAGGCGGGTCTGTTCGCACAGTAAGATAATACTGGGTCTTCCAGTTGGCTATAGCCGTCTTCGGACCATTCATTGTTATTGGGTTGCTTTGTGCATAGTTGTCTCCTGAGGCGTCTCCGCTCCAGCTGGTGAATACTCTGCGGGTTCCGTTTCCATGGTCAACTATGCCAGTGTTTAGCGATGCGTGAGCTGTTGATCCGTTTGGATACCAGCCTTCACCGCCCACAGTGCCGAAGGGGGAGAGGACCGTCAAATAATACTCCAGTCTATAGTGGGCGGTGGCTGTATGATTAGCATCCATAACAAGGGTTATTGGGTTTCCAGCCACTTGTGTTCCGTCAACATCCCAGTATAAGAACTTGTAACGTACACCAGTTGAAACTGGAACCGTGTCTGGGGCAGTTAGCTGGACTTCTGTGCTCTCATTGTACCAATTTTCTCCAGGAATTGTCGCTACGCCTCCAGGGTCTGTTTTAACTTTTAGGTAATACCTTTTTGGAACAACCGTTATGGTGCGTGTTTCTGTGTCCCATCGGCCCTCGCTGTCAGTAACATTTAACGTAACAAAGTAGTCGCCAGTTTCAGCATAAACATGGGTTATAACGGGCTGGTCTGTCTCAACTATTGGCGTTCCGTCACCAAAATCCCAAGTATAGCTGACTATTTCGCCACCATCAGGAGTGGAGGAGGAAGCGTCGAAGGTAACTGTTTCGCCCTTCTGCGGATAGTAGGGGTCCCACCAGAAATCGGCTATGGGCGCTTTTTCCACTGTTATCTGCTGGTATGTTGTGTCCCATTTGCCCTCGCTGTCTGTAACGTTCAGCGTAACTGTGAAGGTTCCATGGCTTGAATAGGCATGGGTGATTATGGGATTATTTGTAGTTGTTATGTTGCCGTCGCCAAAATCCCAAGTATAGCTGACTATTTCGCCTCCATCAGGAGTGGATGCCGAAGCGTCAAAGGTTACAAGTTCATGTACTAATGGGTCTGGAGGCGTAAATGTGAAGGATGCTACTGGATGCTGGCTAACATGGATTGTGGCTTGCGTCTGGCCTGTTAAGCCGTTGTTATCTGTAACTGTTAATTTAACAGTATAGTCTCCATAAGAAGTGTAAGAATGATAGGTTATAGGGTCATTTTCCGTTACTGGCGGAGTGCCATCACCAAAATCCCAAGTATAACTTACAATATTGCCGTCCGGGTCATAGCTTGCAGAAGCATCAAAAGTTACAATCTGGTTCACTTCTGGATATGTGGGATTGAAGGTGAAACTTGCAATTGGAGGCTGAAGTGGAGGAGCACCTGGACTTAAAACTACTGTAGAGTCATGACTGAGCGAGTTATGAACTATTTGCCCATCGGAATTTGGGGTTTTAGAAGTTGTCTTTCCATAGGCGTCAAAGTGTATCCTAACCCCGTCAGGGTCTGAAAAAGTTACGGAAACCACCAAGTCCTTGTAGCTTTTAGTAGAAATCAAACCAACATTAATCTTTGTGTCGTTGAACCATGTTGGATAAACATCACCGGAAGGCCAAGTCCAAAGCTTGTAAGGCTTAGGCGTGCCCCACTTAAACGCAGTTTTAGGAACACTTGTGCCATTAACAATTAAAGAAACAAGCTTATTATAAGCGGCATCGTTAAGGGCTATAACCAAACGAGTATCATAAGACCTTAAAGAATTACTCGTATTATTAATCCTAACAGTGAAAGTTTGGGAAGCCCCGGTTAAATTCAAAAACCAGCATTCACAAAGCCAAGGATCTGCATCATACCCGCGATAAGTGCCTTCAGGCAAAGAAACCTCCAAAACAGCACAAGGATCGGCACTAACAGGATAGACGAAAACTGCGCCAATCACCAGAAAATTTAATAAAATTAAAAATAACAAATGCTTAAACTTGGAATTCAAACGCCCTCTCCCCTTCGGCAAAAAATAATACGCGCCCTGCACATATAAGCCTTACTAGAATTATATTCTAGATTATAATTTTTGGTTTCTTTTCATTCGATCTCAATAGGAAATAAGCATAACCGTGGGCATATATTTTGCTTCAGCTTCATTTATTGGCTTCTTTCATCGATAAGGCATGCAAAGTATAATTGAGACTTGCCACACTTGAGATAAGCCATGGCATGGTTGAAAACTATGCGAGATATCTTAAACCATTATATCCCCGAAAATCCCTCTTAACCGAGTTTTCGTAGACGTAAACGCGTAGCTTTTCATCATCAATTATGCAGCATCTGTTGTTATGGTTTTCCGAGTTAAAGTTTATAATGCTCGGCACGCTAGTTATTGCAGGTATTCGAGTCGCTTGAAAGGGAAGTAAATAATCATGAAAAAGGCTTACCTTATTGTTGGTTCCTTGCTGATTTTTCTAGGATCGATTTTAATTACTTTACATAATATTCCAGTTTTTGTTACAACATACGAAATTAAGGATAAGTACCAAGCAAATGCTAGAGAGCACATTGAAGTTACAGGTTTCTTTTACAAGGGAGACCATTTTTTCTTTAACTTTTCGAGCGGAAAGTATTGGGGAGGAGATCCTTTGACAGAACCTTATGAACCAAGTTGTGATTTAGGCGAAGCGTACATACCAGAACACAAGGTAGTTATCTTCCAAATATCCACACCATCGAAGGAAACTTGCATTGTGGAAGCTAGATTACCCTATGGTTTATATACATTTGCAATTATATATGCAAATAAGAGTGATGATTTTGCGATACTTTCTGGTGGTAATTTAACATGGGGTAATGTTGGTATTGAAGGAATCGTGAATAAAGAGGGAAAATACACTATTAGGGCCATGCTTATAATGCCAGCGGTCTATAAAACAAGGATTGGAGAAGGGGAGCCACTTCAGATTGAGGATGATCCGCCGCAAGAGATGACTTTGTGGCTTATTCAAATAGTTGAAACTAAACCTTATTTTATCTTGTTGCCAATAGGCGCAACGTCAGTTATGGGCGGCGTGATTCTTGTAATATTATCACCTCTTAAAAGCAAAAAAAGACGGTTGAAAAGGACAAAGCATAAAAAAGGGGGCATTTAGCTTCATTTACGCTTTCGCATTATAATTAGAACCGCTGAGGACGCGAGTAGTAATATTAAAGTCATAAAGGTCGAAGGTATTTCTGGAACTATTTGTGTACTCCTTATTACTATAACGTGATCTCCAGATGTGAAGTTAAACCATAGGAATGTATGGGTATTATTCTCCGATAGCCATTTGTATGAAGGTGCTGCATTATCAACAAGTATCACCCAATCGTTTAAGCTATTGCACCACATCAGTGATTTCGGGATTGTTACATTACAATAGCCGTCAGCGTAAGTTACATTAAATGTTATCTGCTTAAGGTTTAGGTTTAATCCAAGGTTTGGAGGGGCAATGACCGCTCCGTCGCATTCTACGGCTACTATAAAGTTTTGACTGTTAACAGTTACTGTGTGAAACGTTTTTTTCGGCACCGATTCGATTCTGTATAACCCGTCTTCTCGATTGTGCGGTATTGAAACTACCGTTGGAGTATGCGGCATAACAATGTCCGTGAATTCAAGTTTCAAAGATGAAGAGACCGATGGTTGAGGTTCAAATCCTTGATAGATTATCTTGAATGTTATTTTAACTATTGTTCCATTACCATACCAATATAGAGCTGGTGATAGAGATGTAGCTACAAGCCAATAAGTTCCCACACCATTTTCCACTGTTGTCTGGTTGTATGCTACGAATATGGGCTCGTTTAGGACGCCGCCTGGTTTACCTAACACGGTTTCATGGGATACATATTCTAGTAGAGTTGCGTTCCATGAAAGTTTCACTTCTACGCCATAGGTTCCATTAGGAACATTAGATGTTCTAATGTTGTAAAGTTTCACTTCAACCGTAAATGTTTTATTCTTTGAGTATTCTGGTCCATAAACCACTTGTGCTGGTTCAACCTTTATAACAGGTTTAGGTGAAGGTTCGGTTGCTAAGATTTCATAATAGCCATTTTCTTTTTCATGCTGAACGATTCCAGCATATGCGTCCACAAGGTCCGTGAAAATTAGGTTTAAACCACAGTTTTCTTTGGATTTTTCATACCAATTCGGTTGTTTTACTATTTTGAATGTGAATTCAGCCACTATACCATCGCCAAACCACCCTTTGGCGGGAGGAAGCGATGTAGCTGAAATCCACCATGTATCATCTGGAAGAGTTGTCGTTTTAGATTCATTTTTTGCAACGAAGTAAGGTGAATTTAGAACGCCACCAGTAACACCAATTTTCATATTTACACGTTGAAGCTCTAAAAGGGTTGGGTCCCATTGAAATTGGATTTCAACACCGTAAACACCGGCTGGAACGTTCGCGCTTGTAACGTTAAGAAGTTTAACTGCCACTGTAAAAGTTTCATTAACAGAAGGCTCAGGACCGAAAGAAACAAAATTTGGTTCAACAGAGTAATATGGGCCTGGATGCTCTGCACTCACTTTTCTTACTTGAATAGCCGTTGTAACAATAGCAATTGAAAATAGAAGCAGTACTAAGAACACGCTATGCTTTTTTCCCATTTTTCCACCTCATTCATTGCTCCATTAATAGGGGAGTGTGCTTTTTAAAAATTTTGGTTATAACTAAGTCTTCCTTCTGAACTTTTTAAACAATACAATCACTGCGATTGCTGCAACTATTAAGATTACAGTAACCACTATTGGCATAAACCAAGATGGCCAAGCATGCAGAGACCATGCGTATTTTCCAATTACATTGATTTGGTGAGTGCCAACTGGACACTCGAAATACAGCACTGTATGAGTACTATTTTCATATTTTTCCAAGTTTTCCGCAGCGGTATCACCTAACATGACCCTCCATTCTTCAATAGAGTCTACCCATAACAGTTTTTTCGGAATTGTAACGTTGAAGAACGCTGCCTTCTCATTATGAGTTTTTGTTGAAAATGTGATTTCAGCTTTTGTCTTGTTAAAAACAACGTTGGTTACACTAGTGGCATTGGTCACAAATAGTATTGTGAACTCTTCGTTGCCTATTTTGACAATCTCTTGAACTGTTATGATTGCCGGCCAAACGTATTTACTTAATATCGCCACATTCACCATCCCTTCTGGAACAATGAAGTATAGCATTGTATGCGTCTGATTTTCGACCGGTGTCCCAAAAGTTGTCGCTGTTTCGTTAAGTTTTATTTTCCAGTCAGATAAACTGTCAACCCACATAAATTCCTTAGGAATTGAAACATTGCAAAAGGCGCTGTATCCTTGGAAAGTTTCTATTTTAAATGTTACGGCCTTTTCCGTAGCATTATATTTAACGTCAGCGGTGCTTGTCGCATTACATTCAATAGTTATCTTGAAAGAACGCGAATCCGCTGTTACAGCGTATTCGCTAACAACTATGCTTGGCATTGCATGCAAAATAACATCACCATCCTTTCTGCCGTGATCGAAAACTGGCTTGGCTTCGCTGTCTACTAGGTCTGTGAATATGAGGGCTAGTTTTGTTGTTACGTCTGTTTCTCCTAGGAGTTCTTTTGGCTGTTTTATTATTCTGAAGGTGAATTCGGCTACTATGCCTTCAC
>Ga0272445_1000169_pt1 | contig 64693 bp, 59 predicted proteins | sample YNPCB0031_FD_194404 | JGI IMG/M metagenome (GOLD analysis project Ga0272445, IMG submission 194404) | Hot spring sediment microbial communities from Yellowstone National Park, WY, United States - YNP-CB-003-1 | ecosystem: Environmental > Aquatic > Thermal springs > Hot (42-90C) > Sediment...
CTCACTAAACTCTCGTCAGGCCACCTACCCGAAGTCGATATAAAATCACATTTAAAACCATCCTCACCAACACTACAACCTACAGGCCTTAACCAAGGCACATCCCTAGAAACCACGTACTGAAGTAGTAACCCAGCCCTCGCAAGCACCTCAGGTTTTAGAGAGACCATGTTTGGCGTTGCATTACCACCAACCTCTTACCGAGCATCACTTAATAAGCGCAGAAAACCCTAATATAGTTTCTTAGTGAGCTTCCCTTATTAACTCGTCATGAAGAGTATTTTGACGAGGTCTTCAGGTAGGTAAGCGTACACGAAGTCCCCCCTACTGAAGTTACTTAACTTCAAATAACTCTTGCTGACAGGCAATCTTAGCTCCTGCGAACAACTACTAATTATTAAGTGATAACCTTCAGGACTTGCCTCAATATCTTTTACAACCCCGTGTATCTCTAATAATCTGTCACTCATGAAACGCTTTTTCGTTAAGAAGACATCGTCAGTTTTGAAAATTATTAAGATGTGCTTGAAGCCTGATCTACTTTGAGCGTTGAGAAGGTCTGGCGTGGCATCCTCTAAACCCGAAACACACCCACTCCTGAGTTCCTCAGGACCTAGAAGCATGTAAGATAGTCTTAGAACGTCCTTAAACCCGTTGTTTTGACTTAGTATCTCGCTTAATTCACGTATTTGGGAATTAATTATCACGAAGACTTTATCAGTGTAGAAGTTAATGTCTTCCACATCATGTGTGGTCATTAAGACTGTAATACCTAGTTCTGAGATTATCTCACGTAGCTCTTTCCTAATGCTTCGCTTGAATATAGGGTCTACGGACTTGAATGGCTCATCCAGCAACAGGATTTTCGGCTCGTAGGAAATAGCTCTCGCAATAGCTACTCTCTGCTTTAGTCCTGAACTCAGGGCATGCGGCTTGTAACCTCTGTAACTACCTAATCCGAACAAGGTAATCAAGTAATCAACCCTGTCTTTCACGGCTTGACGAGACCACCCCCTAGCCCTCAACGGGAGAGCTATGTTCTCTTCAACAGTTAAGTGTGGGTAGAGTGCGTAATCTTCAGGGACCAAACCCACGAGTCTCTTCGCGGGCGGTACGTAAACCTCTATCCTCCCGCTAACCGCGCTCCTGAAAACTACTTCATCATCAATCATTATCTCACCCTCATCAGGGTTTAAGATCCCGGCAACCATGTTGAGTAACGTGGTCTTACCAACCCCGTTCGGACCTAGCAACACAGCCAAATCTCTTCTCGCGAGTTCTAAGCTAACCCTATCTAGGATTACCCGCGCACCGAAAGACTTCTTAAGACGTGATATTTTAAGCAACTACTCTCTCACCTTCCCAAGCTTGAATAACTAGAAGTAAAGTAGCTGAAGCAAGCATCGACGCCAGTATTATGGATGACGTAAGCCAGAGATCCCCGGAATTAAACGCTAGGTAAAGAGCTATAGGAATAGTCTCTGTTCTGAACCTGATTGCACCGGCAAGCATCACTGAAGCACCGAACTCTCCTAAGGCTCTACTGAATAGTAATGCGTAGGTTGACATAAGCGGGTTCTTAATCATGGGTAAGATCACTTTAAGCAAGGCCCGCGATCTGTTAAATCCTAGGACGAGAGCTAAGTTCTCGTAATTGGGGTTCAAGGAACTGAAAACACTGGTTAAAATCCTGATGCTAATAGGCAGTATTACGGCGAACTGAGCGACGATTAAGCCTTTCACGTCGAAGACTACGTTTAAGTAATTATTTATGAACGTGCCTAGAGGAGACTTCGTAAAAAAGATGAAGAGGAGAATGCCTAAAGCTACTGGAGGTAAAGCTAAAGGTAATAGAAGCAATGTCTGAACTAATTTCTTACCCCTGAATTCGCTCCTAGCTAGGTAGTACGAGATAGGTATCGAGGTTATTAGAGCGAGCGAGGATGAAGCCCCGGCAGTCCCTATCGAGAGAGATAAAGCGTAGAGCAACTCACTAACGTTCACTTCACCGGATGACATCGCGGTGAGACTCCAGGCTAGGGAGAAACCAAACACATACACCAGTAAGATGACCGCGATTATCGTAAGGCCTTTGAACAACGCGTTGACAGGGTCTCTTACTTCACGGCGCCTAAACATATTTCAGGCACCTTATCAGTTAAGCTGTATGTCCTCAATTCCTCGATTGAAGTTATATAGCCCGAGCTCCTCCAAAAACCATCCCTCTCTAAAGACTCAACCACGAAATCAACGAATTTCTTAGATAGTTCCGTACTGCGCGCATATTTAGTTATTCCTATTAACTGACAAGCGACTTCAGGAATTTCCTGTGGTTGCAACCATATGATCTCGGTCTCGTTAGGGTACCAATAATGCATGACGTGAAAACCTATCGCCGCATCCACAGCTCCTAGAGCCACTAAAGAAGCCAACTTACTTATGCTTTCAGCATACACGATTATATTATCTTTGACTTCCTCGTAAATACCCGCGTTAACCAGTATGGCCACAGCGTATCTCCCCGCAGGAGATATTTCAGGGTTTGCTATAGCTATCTTGAGGTTAGGTTTAGTCAAGTCTTTAAGACTCGTTATGTTGGCTGGGTTATTCTTTGGGACTATTATTGCGGGTATTAAATATGTGAGTACCCTGACAGAACCATCAATCACCAACCCCTCTTCAACTGCTTGCTGCATGAACTCGTGATCAGCCGTCACCAAAACATCCCCCCTACCGCTTAACCTCAGCTTACTGATTAAGGAACCCGTAGGCTCATAAGAAGTCTTAACTAAAACCCCGTACCTCTCTGTAAACCCCCTTACTACAAAGTCTAGAGGTTTCTGAAGAACTGGGGGTGCTAGAACGAATAACTCTCCTGACTCGCCGGTTCCTGAGTTATTAATGTTTAATACGTAAATGGTTAGAGTAAGTGATAATAGCGTTAACACTATAAGTAATTTTGCGTTTATCATAGCCTTCGTCACTCACGCCACCGTAAACTAGTCTATTTCATCTTCTTATAAGTTTTTATTTTATTTGTAAATGAGTTTATTTACATAGGAATAAAAGATCGTGTTACACTTAAATTGCTTTACTGCATTAAGTATTGGTGGCGTGCTTGAGTACAGTGCCTGAAACCAAGCTTAAAAGACTCGTCGTCGTAGATCCTGATCTTTGCGTTGGCTGCATGTCATGCATGTTCGCTTGCTCGCGCAGGTATGCTGACGCTGGACTGGGTTACACGGCGATTCACGTGAGGAGTGTGGGGGGTGTTGAGAGAGGGTTCTCAGTCATAGTTTGCAGAGCTTGTAAGGATCCGTCGTGTGCTAAGGTATGCCCTACTAAAGCTCTTCTTTTGAGGAGGGGCGGCGGCGTCATACTGAATCCTAACCTGTGTATCGGGTGCGGTAACTGCAGGAACGCGTGTCCTTTCGGAGCTGTTCAATGGAACGTCTACTTGAATAAGCCGGTCATATGCACTTACTGTGGTTACTGCGTTGATTTCTGTCCTTACGGGGTTTTAGCGCTTGAGGAGGTTGATTCTGGATGAGTGCACGCGCGTTAATCGATGAAGCCTTGAGTAAGGTGCTCTACGTAGACTTAACGAGAAAGACCTTCTGGGTTAAGAGCAGGCCCGAGCTATTCGCTAGGTATTTAGGAGGGACCGGAGTCGCTACACAACTACTTAAAGAGGAGTTGAATCCTGAGGTAGACCCGCTCAGCCCTGAAAACGTTGTCGTGCTGGCTGTAGGGGTCTTCACAGGAGTTTACCCCACCGCCTCTAAGGTCGTGGCAATGTTTAAGTCCCCCCTGACAGGCAATTTAGGCGAGTCTCACGCAGGGGGGAGAGCCCCTGTAGCTATGAGGATGGCCGGGTTCGGCGCGATAGTTATTAAGGGGGGTAGTGAGTCCCCCGTGTACTTATCGATTCATGACGGTAGGGTAGAGTTCAAGGACGCCAGCGCTTTATGGGGTGTGAGGAGTTCTCTCACCATAGGTAAGGTGTTGAGGGAGAGGGAGCCGTGGCCTGGGTTAAGGTCTATAATGAGGATTGGTAGAGCGGGGGAGATGCTCGTCAGGTACGCTTCAGTCATTCTCGAGACGTACAGGCATTTCGGTAGGTTAGGCTTAGGAGCCGTCTGGGGGGCTAAGAAGCTTAAGGCGATAGTGGTGGGTGGGAAGAGGGATATCCCGGTAGCCGACATATCCGGTTATAGGAAGGTCTACAAGGAATTATTCGACGAGATCACTAAGAGTCCGGCGATGCAGAAATATCATGACTTAGGAACCCCGGTCAACGTGCTACCTCTAAATAAGATTGGGGGACTACCCACCAGAAACTTAACGTCTAATGTCTTCGAAGGTGCTGAGGAGGTAAGCGGAGAAGCCTTCGCCGAGTATTCCCTAGCAAGGAGGGTTGCCTGCGCTCACTGCCCCGTAGCCTGTATCCACATAGCGGTCATAAGGGAGAGATATCCACACGAGAAATACTTCTATACAACCAGGTATATAGGGTATGATTACGAACCCATATACGCTCTCGGCACCATGCTAGGAATTAAGGATAGGGAGGGTCTTCTCAGACTCATAGAAGAGGTTGACGTGGTAGGTCTTGACGCTATGAGCACGGGCGTCGCGCTAGCCTGGACCACCGAAGCTTTCAAGAAAGGACTGATAAGCGAGAAAGACACGATAGTAAGGCCTGAATGGGGTGATTGGAAGACGTACATTGAGATGGTCAAATACTTGGTTACGCAGCCAAACAACTTCTACAAGACGTTAGCCATGGGCGTTAAGAAAGCTTCAGAAGTTTACGGCGGTACAGAATTCGCGTTAGTGTTCGGGGGTAATGAGATGCCGGGCTATCACACAGGGCCAGGAGCGCACATAGGGTATTTAATAGGGCTTAGACACAGCCACCTAGACAACGCCGGGTACTCAATAGACCAGAAATACGTGGGCAAAGAATACCCTCAACCAAGGAAGCTAATAGACGAGTTAGTTGAGGAAGAGGCGTGGAGGCAGGTCCTCTCCTCCCTAGTCGTGTGCTTCTTCTCAAGAGGAGTTTACAAACCTTCCACAGTTTCAAGAGCTCTGGAACCACTCGGGTTAAAGATGAGTGAGGAAGAGCTTAGGAAACTCGGTACCGAGATCTACAAAGAAAAACTCAAGCTTAAGCTAAGACTAGGGTATAGGCTAGAAGACCTCAAACCGCCTAAGAGAGTCTTCGAAACCCCGTCACCCTTCGGCAACATAAGCGAAGACTACGTGAGGGAAGCTCTCAACTACTACAAAGAAAAAATATTGAATCTTTTAAGTACGTAAATCAACCTCATCACCACCGTCAGCGACGACAGGGATTGTTTAGAGAAGAAACCTTATTAGGTTTAATAACGATTAAATAAATGAGGTGTTATCTAATTGAGTGAGAGACCTACCGCAGCGTTCGTCTTATCGCTGATTAGCGGGATATTAGTGCTTTTGACAGGTATATTGATGCTTGTTGCTGCCGGTCTTATAAGTTCTTTAGGCGGGGGACACATGCCTGGAGTGCCTTATCCGTTAGAACTGATAGGGTCCTTAATCACGGTTATCGGCGTTGTCGGATTGATTTTCGGGATCTTAATATTGGTTGGCGCTACCATGATATACTCAGGAGAACCTAGTAAGGTGAGAATCGGTTCTATCCTAGTATTAATCTTCTCGATATTAAGTCTCCTCACAGTGGGTGGCGGGTTCCTCATAGGGTTCATACTAGGGTTAATTGGAGGGATACTTGGACTTACTTGGAAGCCGCCAGCAAAGCAAGAAACTCTTACGCCAGGTCTTCAGCAAGTATAGCTTAGGGAGATCAAACGTTTTTCTCGTAAACGTTTTCCCAATACTCTACTATGTCGTACCCGTACAACTTCTTAAACAATTCCCTACCTTCGGGAGTCATCTTCTTAGGGTTCCATGGAGGATCGAAAGTTAATTCTACCGTGACGTCCTTCACGCCATCAACCCCTCTTATAACGTCTTCTACGTTGATCGTTAAGGTATTCGCTAGAGGGCATCCAGGCGCTGTCAACGTCATCAAGACATAAACATTCCCCTCATCGTCGACCCTCACGTCATACACGAGCCCTAGATCCCATATGTTGATAGGTATTTCCGGGTCGTAAACGTTCTTTAAAGCCTCAATTATTTTCTCCCTTAACTCGCTACTCACGTTCACCACCCTCACTTATACGTTAACAGAGTTAAAATATTGTGGTCCGACACTTATATTGATCTGCATGGTCTCGCGATCATTGCTTCGTTTCCCCCTCACCGCTTCTTAGGCGATAAGCTTGCACTTGCTTAGAGTGTTCGTGGCTATCCCAGAAGCCTGTATCTTGAGTGTTTAGATGAGAAAATCGTGGGATAGCGAGTGAATCCTGAATCCGTGTCTTAGCTGTTGTTAAGTTATAAATTGGTAAATCGTGTAGTATTTGGTGTGTTATGTTGATTAGGGTTGGTGTATTCGACTTCGCTAGTAGGTATGTTGTTCCAGCTATTAAGCAGAGGATAGTGAAGATACTGTATTTTGAGTATGGGTATAACCAGTTAAAGATTTCTGAGTTGTTAGGTATTTCACAGTCTTCTATTTCTAAGTACGTTTCAAAACGTAAGAAGCTAGATATTGATTTAGGTAGTATACAGTTTGCTGAGTCTAGGATTAGGAACCTTGTCGACGAGATCGAGAAGAAGTCTTTGGAAGGCGAGGGTTTAGAGCTAGCTATCAGTAAGTTAGCTGTGGAGCTGCTTCGTGGGGGTTACTTATGTGGGTATCATTCGTTAGTGGATGAGGGGCTCAAGACAAGCGCGTGTAAGATATGTTCAGAGCTCTTCAAGGAGGTTTGAGGTGGTTAGGTTGTCCTTGAGTAAGTACGTGGCTAGGATCATGCACCCAAGACCTGTGTCAGTCATCGTGAGTAGGTCAAGGACCGGGGAAGTCAACGGTTGCAGCGTGTCGTGGTTTATGCCGGTTAACGTAGACCCCTTCATCTTCTCCGTGTCCTTAAGTCCTAGGAGACTGACGTACAGCTACATCAAAGAAACTAGGGAAATAACTCTGAACATCGTGCCGTTTAAGTTTGTTGAGGAGGTCCACCGCGTGGGCAGCGTTTCCGGCAGGGAATTAAAGAATAAGTTGGTTGAGCTAGGTTTTGAGCTCGAGGAATCTTCCGTTGTGAAGGTACCGCACATTAAAGGCGCTCTAGCGTACGTTGAGGGGGTGTTAATCAATGAGTTACCGTTCGAAGACCACTCCTTAATGGTTTTCAAGAGTCTTAAAGTTCACGTAGACGAAAAGTACTTCAAGGAAAACGTCTTCACGGAGGAGGCCGAGATATTGCTTCACGTGGGAGGGAACATATACGCTAAGCCCAGTAATTACGTTAGGGTGGGCTGAGACCCGTTACCTCGTCGAGCTACGTTAGAGCGGGCACAATGATAGGTATTAGGAGAGTTAAGAAGGCTCCGTGAACGAAGGCTAAAACCCCTGCTTCAGGACCTCCTACAGACGTTATTACCGGTAGCGTCGTGTCCATGGTTGTAGCGCCTCCTAAGCTGATCGAGGAGTATCTCAGTTTCTTGCCTAGCAGGGGGTACGTGACGTACGTGTAGACCTCGCGCAACACGTTGGATAGGTACCCGAGGAACCCGAGATACGGGTCTATACCGGCTAAGTAAGTCCCGGTAAAGCTGTACCAACCCATACCCGCGGAGATAGCTAGCGAGTACCTTAAGGCCGGCTCCCCAAGCAGGAAGTAAGTTACTACGCCGCCGACTAAGGAACCCGTAATAGTGGCTAAGATTAGCTTAAGTCCCTGAAAAACCCTCTTCCTACTCGTTGAAACGATCTTATCCACTTCTAAACCCATGGAAACCCCTACTCCAAATATTAAGCATAGTAGAACAACCCACAGAAATTCCTCGCTTACCCCGACGTCCGTAGCTAAGCCGGTCAACAACCCCGCCACGAAGAATAAGGTGAGGGTTGAGGCCCCGAATTTCTCGATCATGATGGCTAACCCCTCAACACCAGGTACGAGATCACTAAACTAAGTAGGGTGGGTATCGCTGAGAACGCTAGCAGAGCTAAAACAACGTGCTGCCCTCTCGACAGTATGTCCGGCAAGACCTGCGAGATCCTCAACCCAATAAGGAATACTAGAGCGTAGGTTAAGGAAAGCGTTAGCTTCCCTACAAAGCTCGTGAACCGCTGATTCCTCCTTTCAGAACTAAGTGTTTTATTGAGTACCAGGCCTACGAGCATCCCGGCAACAAGCGCTATGACGACCTCCAAACAGACCCCCAACATTATGGTTAAGAACTTGCTTAAAACGTAATTCACGTTAGCTGATAGTTAGTTTTTAATTAATTACTACTTGTTAAGGATAGGGTAGGGAAGTGGGCAATGAAGCGAGTATAGTGATGCAGTTAGTTGATGTGTGGAAAGCTTACAGAGTGGGCGATATAGTTACCTGGGCTTTAAGGGGGGTTAACTTAAGTATATTGAGGGGTGAATTCATAGCTATAATGGGTCCTTCAGGCTCCGGCAAGACCACGCTACTAAATATCATAGGCTTACTGGATAGACCTACCAAAGGTAAGGTCTACATGGACGGTGTTGACGTATCAGTACTGCCCTCAGACTCTCTAGCGAGGCTTAGAAATAAGAAGATCGGTTTTGTTTTCCAGCAATTTAACTTAGTTGCCCGCATGTCAGTCTATGAGAACATTGAGTTACCCCTCATACCTGCCGGGATACCCCCGCGCTTAAGGCGTGAAATGGTTTTAAAAGCTCTTAAAGCGGCTGGTGGCGAGGAAGAATGGCTTGCCAAGAAGCCAACCCAGTTATCAGGAGGGCAACAACAAAGAGTAGCTATAGCGAGAGCCTTAGTGAACAACCCTGAGATAATACTAGCGGACGAGCCTACGGGGAACCTAGACAGAGCGTCGGCTAAAACGGTCGTAGAAACCTTCACGAAATTAAACACCGGGGGCCAAACCATCGTAGTAGTAACGCACGATCCTGAGGTAGCTAACTGCTCTAACAAAATATACCTAATAAGAGACGGAGTCATCAAAGACTTGAGATCACCTTCCAAGAGTGAGTGCCTCTTAAACAAGGAGATTAAGTAAGCGATCACACAAGCACCGTTAATCACCACTTTTTAACTTTATAATTGTAGGTAACTACTTGAGGTGGCCTGAGTGAGGAAATCGGTGTTAATCAACGCTTGCGTGCCTTTAGCTTTGATAACTTTCTCGATTATCTCAGGTCTGTTACTCACTCTAAACGTTTCGGGAGACTCGCCGGGACTTACCCCCATAGCCGTAACACAGCGTAACACGGCGGGCGGCACCTCAGTCTACCCCGGTAGCAGAAACGTTGAGGTTTCTGTAGAGATAAGGAACGATGAGTCTTTTAATATAAGAGGTGTTCAAGGATGTTTTAATTTGCCTGAAGGCTTCCACTTCTCAGCCGGGTTCCAGTCATGCGTCCCCGCTTACTCAGTCAACGGGTCTTGGGCTTACGAGTTTGCTCCAGGAGAGGTCTTCTTGCTGAGAACCAGGCTCAACGTAGACGATTACGTATTACCGGGTAGTTATAGCCTAGGACTTAACGTTACTTACAGGATCTCCAACGGGTTTAACGAGACTTTAAATCACGCGGAGTTCGCCGTACAAGTTAACGTGAGTAACTACCCTGTAGTAGAGCTATCCGTAATCGATGCCTGGTGGTCTTCTCAAGTCTTCCCCGGAACACAGGGCGCTACGCTGAACATACGCATAAAGAATTCCGGCGATTCAGAAGTGCTGAGCGGTTACGGGATCTTAACGCTTCAACCCCCTCTAAAGCCTGAGGAGACTAGGATCGAAATACCTACGATTCCGGAAGACAGTACTTACGTTTTAGTAGTCGGCGGCGTTGACGTCCCGCCGACAGCAAGTCCAGGTTCCTACGAAGGATTCATTAGGATTAACATTACTTCCAGAACCGAGGACGGGGTTACCTACGAGCAGGAAACTAACCTGAGTTTTGCCGTGGTTGTTAACGCACCTGAAACACCGAATATAGTGGTTGTTGATAGCGGATGGAGTTACGGCGTCGCGTATGGCGAGAGCCGCTCAGCAACTATATTCGTAACGCTACAGAACAGAGACTTACCGACAATAAATTCCCTTATCGCGGTGCTTAAGCTCCCAAGAGGTTTCACGTCAAGAGACGGCAGAGACTATGTGATAGCAACTCTCGAGACCCCCATGAGTTACGGTAGTATCGCCACGTTAACTTTCGATAATATAGTGATTAACGCGTCCGACACTCCGGAGAACACCATCTTTACTGAAGTCTACCTTGAGGGCTTAGCTACTTACAGAGGGTCTGAGTTCTGGTTTAACCTAACCTTAAACGTTACCGTGACGTTAGTGTCTGAAGATGTGTTGAGGATTAGTCGAGTTGAGTGGAGTTATCAGGGGGGTACAGCCGAGGCACTCCCCTCATCAAGAGACGTAACCTTGAATATCAGATTAAGTAATTTCGGTCAAGACGTCTTAACGTTGGTGGATGTACGTCCGACACTCCCGGACTTCGTACAAGTTAAATCTATTGAGGGTACTTGCTTAGCTGGGGTGCAGCCAGGGAGTACCTGCGTTCTCCAATTAATAGTTGACGTGGGTTCGGAAGCGGAGCCCGGCTTCTACGACGCGGCGATAACGTTGACTTACGACGTTAGAGTAGGTACGTCGATCTTATACAGGACTACAGTTCTAGATTTCCAGATCCCTATATCAAACCCGTATGATTACGCAGCGAACCTAGTCTTGAGCAAGGTTTGGTGGGGGGCTACGACCCCGGCCACTTCCTACGGTTTGGAGAAGCTTTACCCGCTACACGTGGAGCTGACGAACTTAGGTAGGTATGGGGCTAGCTACGTTTATTTAAGGGTGACCGGACATAATAACGTGACTATTATCGACGGTGAAGGTGTGTGCTCCACATATCTGGGTCCAGGGACTTCATGTAGGTTAGTTCCCTACGTAAGCTTAAGCGGGGCTGGGTCCAACGAGCTAGTCTTAAGCATTGAAGTTACTTACTACATAACGATGTATGGTTCCTACGTGCCTGTTACCGCGAACTACGTGGTTAGGGTACCGCTCAATACCTACCCACCAAGTTCTTTAGGCGGGTTGAGCTTGATTAATTTCGGGTGGGTGAACAATAATCCCGTATATCCCGACACACAGAACGCTACTTACGTAGTTTACCTCATAAACCACTACCCGTACACAGTATCCTCCGTCTACGCTGAGTTAGTGTTGCCTGAAGGTTTCTCGGCTAGTAAAGGCGTTAACAGAGCTTACGTCGCGGGCCCAATACCTTCAAACCAGGTTCTCCAGCTAAGCTTCACCCTGAACGTAGGTGATGTAAAGCCGGGTTGGTATGAGGGTCTCTTAAGGCTTTTCTACCTAATTAACTCAGGCGGTGAGGGATTAGGGGTAGCGGAGGAGGTTGAGCTACCTATCTTAGTCAACGACGTCGCTACTGGACTAGAGTTGGTGAGTACCTCATGGGTTGGGAAGCCTGCAGAACCCGAGACTTACGGGAACGTGTTAGCGGTGGTTGTGAGGAATTCCGAGTATCCGTCGATTAAAGGGCTCGTAGCTGACGTGACGTTGCCTGAAGGCTTTGTTTCCTCACTAAATAACGAGAGTAGGGTTAGGATAGCCGCGACGTCGTCCCTGCCTCAAATACCCGTACAACAGCTTGGTAATGTGCAAGATTTGCTAAGATACTACACTCAGTTGCTAGGAACTCAAACACCAACTCAGGCTCAGTTCGGCAAGGGAGACTTCGCATACTTCGTAATCCCCGTCAACGTGCTTTCCGTTAGTCCAGGCACCTACTACGCCGACATGATCTTATCCTTCGTTGATCACTGGGACAACATCAGAACACAGGAGCTGAGGTTCCCCATAAGTGTTCTAGGCTCGCCCATACTTATTCAAGTATGGAGTGAGAGCTCCTTAAACTTCAAGGATTCTAGGGAGGTCAACATGACCTTAAAGATACTTAACTTAGGCGCTGCACCCGCCTACAACGTGTACTTAGCTGTGTACCCGTACGGTAGCTACGTACTCATCCCTAAAACGAACCCGATCTACATTAGCAGACTAGAACCCGGCGTCATCACGTCAGTTAACGTGTCTGTCTACCTGAATCCCCTGCCCTCAGCCCAGGTCCCCATCCCAATAACTTACGGTAACATACCCTTCATGGCTACAGTAGTATACACCACGTCTAACGGGTTAAGACAAGTCGTTAACACTTCCTTCACCGTGAGCATCGAACCATTCATTAAGTTCATGCTATCTGACGTTAAAGTATCGTACGCTAACGGGTTGGTGAGGCTTTCCTGCACCCTAATAAACGTAGGCAACGCACAAGCACAGAGGATAACTGCTAAGCTGGTGAGCGGCGGTAAGGAGGGTGAGGAAGTCTTCATAGGGGACTTAGACCCCTCCTCACAGACTAGCTTCGCAGTCTATCTTGAAACAGGGACTTTCGTTGACACCGTTAAATTATTACTAAGTTACAGAAACCCGTATAACGAAGTCGAGGTCTTAAGCAAGGAGTTCGGCGTAACTCCCGCAGTTGTTCAGACAACCACGACACCCTCGCAACAACCCCCTGACACGCTCAGGTACAGCATAATTATTGCCGTGGTAGTGTTCTTAAGCGTCGTGGCTTTCCTACTCTACAGGTACTTGAAGACCCACCCTGTCCCCCAGGTGAGGGAGTAGTAGTGCTTAGAGACGTATTCAGGTACGCTATGAAGGTCCTGACAGAGAAGAAGTTTAGAGCGGTCTTAACGATTATAGGTATATCTATAGGACCTCTAGCGCTGGTAATGATGACTTCCACCGTGAGGGGTTACGCTAACTACGTGGAGGGAGCGGTACTGGCTTTAGGGCAGAACACTGTCGTCATACTACCTTCCGAGAAGTACAAGCTAACTAGTAGCGACCTAGACTACATAAGGAGTTTAGAGGAAGTTAGTGAGGCCGAGCCTTTCTACACAACGCAAGGCTACGTGCAGACAGCTGAGGGGAGGAGGAACGTGTTCATATACGCTGTAGACTCCTCAATCTTAGTTAAAGCTATAGGTAATCTAGAGCTTGAGGAAGGTGACTTCCCTCTCGACACGGAGGTTACTTACTGCGTGATAGGTCATTCAATAGCTTACTCAACCGCCTCGAACACCAGGCTTTACGAGGTCGGGGACGTCATCACGGTTAACATCGTTGAGGTGTTAGGTGGCGGCAAACTTAATTTAAGGAAGATCTCGCTCAGGATTAAGGGGGTTCTCAAAGAGTTTGGTGGCGCGGCCTTCGTGTCACCGGATCAAACGATCTTCTTGCCTTTAAGGAGCGGTTCTTCCATACTTAATATGAAGGATATGTCAGGTATTTTCATAGTAGCTAAAGACCCTTCACTCGTTGACGCGTTGACGAGGAAGATTAGGGAAACATATCAAGACAAGGTGACCGTAGTAGCTTTCCAGCAAATAGCTAGGACCGTCGCTTCAGTCACTGCTGCTCTAGACTTCATAGTCTTCTCAGCCTCACTCTCAGCTTTCGCCGTGGCCGTAGCGGGCACAGCGTCAACGATGATAACCTCAGTTATTGAGAGAACGCGTGAAATAGGAGTTTTAAAAGCTCTTGGCTTCACGGACAAGCAGGTAGTCATCATGATACTAGCTGAGTCGATAATAATGTCTTTGATAGGCGGCGCTATAGGGATGGCGGCCGGCGTTATAGGAGCTCACATCCTCTCATCAAGAGGCCTCACCATAACCGCCGGCAGTAGCGGGTTAATAATAGTAGCTAACCCTGAAATAACTGCTGACTTAATATTAACCACGGTTTTAATAACAGTCGCCGTCGGCGTTGTGGGCGGGACACTACCCGCTTACAGAGCCGCTAAGATACCTCCGGCAACTGCTCTGAGGTATGAGTAGTAGGTCATAAAGCGTTTTTCATAGCTGAAAGCAGGTCTTTAGTGCGGGAGGAAGTAGTGCTAATTAGTCACGACGCTTCCTCAACCAAATCACGTAAGCAATCAGTAACGAGAAAGCTGTTAAGATTAGCGCTAGTCCTAAGTTTACGATTGTTTGATTACTTCCTGGCGTTGTTTGCGTGCCGGTAGCTGTCCTCTGAGTTAGAATCTCCCCATCATCTGCTAGAATAACCACGTTCCTGTAGGGTGTTACAGCAACTACGTATGCAGGTCTAAGCACCCCGTAGAGTACCACGTAAGACTTCGTGATTCCCTTATACTCGGTGATGTTTAGGTTTTTCTCAAGTACTTCCTTCACGTATTCCTCACTTAAGTTAAAGCCGGGGATATGAGCGAGTAATTTCTTGATTGTCGGGAAGTAATTAACGAATGAGTAGATCACTATAGGAGGTGATGGATAAACAAAATACCTAACGGTGATCGGGGTTATCGTGACGTAGGTAGGGTCTAGGAAGTAAATCGGCGTGTCATTAATCACTACCTGCCCCCCAAGAACTTCAGCTATTGAAGTAGCGCTAATGAGGTTTTTGGTGTCGCTATACCAATCCTTAACATCTGCTTCCAGCCTGTCCAGCAAGGTGTTGAGGATTGATTCGTTAATATTCCTTGAGTCAACGACTACTTCAAAACGTACCACGTCACAAGTCCCCTCAGTAGCCTGAACCTCGACAGAGACTCCGCGGGAAACCCACTTATAAACAAGTATTTTCAAGTCCGTATAATTGAGGTTAGTGCTCGCCACACTATAGTTACTTAAGTTCACGTAATCACTTAATTCAGGAAAACGGGAGACCATAACATACCTTACTGAAGAATAGCAGGTGGAGCTAACGCGCAACGACGAATACGTAATGGTTAGCAAGGATAAGACTATGAGAAGCAACGTGAAAACACTTAAGCCAAGGTCTTTACCCACTACCGCATCAACTCCTAAAATAAGTTACGGCTTTAAAGAATTAAATACGTGAGCAACTCCTCGGTGGTTAATTCCTATAATAAAGTTCTCGGGGCTGAACCTCAATTACCTTAACAGAGCTAATTTTAACTGCTAGGGAACCGTGCATAATCACGTAGTGCTTAGCGGATGACTACGTATGAACCCTATTATTAAGTAGTTAATGATTGTCGGTTTCTCTATTACTACTGCGTGGCCGGCGTCGTTAATTACTACGTAGGTTGAGTTAGTTACGTTCTTAGCTATTATTTCCGAGTATTTAGGGGGTTTAACCCTGTCTTTCTCAGCGGCGATGATTAGCGTCGGTTTGTTTATACTTCTTAGTTTAGGGGTTAGTGGTTCCTCAGCCATCTTAAGAAATGATTTGAGAAGGTACGCGGCGCTCTTAAAATCAAATCCGCTTGAGTATATACTCACCAATCTTTCAAGTAGTTGCGGTCCTGACTTCTCTATGAACGAGTCGGAATAGACGTCGTTAATCCAGGAGAGAACGAATCTTCTGGGATCGTTGCTTAGCGCGCCCTCCAACCACCTTAAGGCAGTAATTTTTAATTCTTCATGTATCTCACTAACGGAGGTTATTAGCGTTAAGTCGTTCACGTATTCAGGATACTTGATCGCGAAGCACATCCCAACCTCACCACCGTATGAAGTCCCGATTACGTGCGCTTTCCTGACGCCGAGTTTGTCTAGGAGGTGTTTGAGGTCGTCTGCGTGAATTTCTAGACTGTAGCATTCAACGCAATCAGGTTTCCCCGAGCTCCACTGACCCCTCATGTCATGTAATATTACCCTGTAACCTCCGCTCACTAAGGACTTTAGCTGTAGGTACCAGCTTTTAGTATTCATGAAGATGCCGTTAAGTAAGACGACGGGCTCTCCGGACCCGTGATCCTCGTAGTAGATGTCTACCCCGTTTATTCTCACGTAAGGCATCTCACTCACAACACACGTCGTTATTCTTAATTAATTCTTCTATTTCCTCCGCGGTGTAATCAAGTAGCTTATCTAGGATTAGCCTCGCGTCCTGGCCTAGTCTAGGCGAACCTCTCCAAACCCTCGGTTCTTCCTCCATCTTGAATTTAGGTACTACACCCCATCCCCTAATGTTTTTCTTAATGCTCTCGTCAAACCATTCTATGAAGTCTTTCCTAGCGTTATAGTGTGGGTCGCTTAAGGCATCCCTGAGGGTGTAGACCTTGAAACAAGGCACATTATGCTTCTTAAGAATCTCGATCACTTCACTGGAGGTTTTCCTCGCTACCCAATCCCTCAATAACGAATCGAATGCCTTCCCCTTCTCCGTATGCATCCCGGGCGCGTAGTGGACGTCCCTCCACTCATTGAAATTAATCCCGAGCGCGTCACACAACCTCCTGAAGACGTCATAGCCTAAAGCACCTATGAAGACATACTCCCCGTCCGACGTCTTGAATATGTCGTAGGGCTGGAAGTAGATATCTTTATTCCCTCTCCTAGCGGGTGTGTCACCGAGCTCGATCGTCTGTATCCAGAGACCGCCGAAAGTATTCGCGATAGCCTCGAACTGAGCCACATCTATGGAAAGCCCTCTACCGGTTTTCTTAGCGTGTATGTATCCTGCGAGAGCGGCTGACAACGCGTGGAGAGCTGTCAGGTAATCTCCAGTGTAGGGGAACGGCTTATACGGGGGTGTTTCCGGGAAGCCGTTTAAGCTCATCCAACCGCTGAATGCAGCGGCTATAGCGTCATAGGCTGGTAGGCCCAAGTAATTCTCATCTCCCCAGTGTCCGAAGCCCGAGATATGCACTATAGTTAATTCCGGGTTGATCTTATGCGCGATTTCGTCAGTTATTCCCAACTTCTCATACGTGCCCGGCATAGAACTCTCCATCCATATATCGGCTTGCTTCAACAACTTAAGGAATATTTCCTTCCCGCGCTCCGACTTCAGATTCACGACTATCGAGAACATATTACGTCTTTCCTGAGCCCACCAAGTATTCACTTTCCTCCCTTCATATTCTATGAATGGCGGTGAGTACCTGTACGTGTCCCCACCCGGTCTCTCCACATGTATTACCTCAGCCCCCCAGAGAGCCGCTAGGTAAGCCGCGAAAGGTTCCGCTATTAAAATACCTGAAGAGACTATCCTCACACCACTTAAAGGACCGAAGGATTCAGGCATTAAGGTAGGGACGGGTTTCTTGCTACCCCTAATAATATTACTTAAAGCATTATCTGATAACATCCTTTACTCACTCCTTAAAGAATGTAGTCCAGCACTAGATAACGTTAATAGTTAACATTGTTAACTCCTGATTCCGCCCCCTCAATCGTTAAAAAATGTGGGCTGTTTCGAACACTTATTGTTTAGAGCCACCTGAAAGCTATAGCGCCTTGCTGATAACCAACTCCGGAGGCAACTAATATGACGACCTTACCCTTCTCTACCTTACCCTGCTCTAGAGCGTCGTGTAAGGCCATGTACACGCATGCTGAGCCCGTGTAGCCGTATTTATCCATTACCCAATGCGTCCTACTTTCCGGCAAGCCCAGAGACTTAGTTACGTCTAGTATGGTCTTAAGTCTTACCTGAGTGTAAATTATCTGCGTTATGTCATCTAAAGATATCTTAGCTTGCTCCATGACGTTCTTGATTAGTATCGGCCAGAACTGGTCGTTGACCGGGGGGTAAGCCCTCCTCAAGTCTAGGTAGGGGAGTGTGTCATCAACTACCTGCTCGGATATCGGTTTCCAAGCACCCATGAAGATACCCCAGTAATCCCAGAAAGTCCCGTCAGCCCTCAACTTACTCGCTAGGTAGCCTGGTTCCTCAGACTCAGAAAGTATCACCGCGCTAGCACCGTCAGAGAATATCCACTCCCACATAAACTTCCATCTCAAGAACCTAGTCATAGCGTACGTGCCTACGAGTAACACGTTCCTATACTTAGCGTTACCTTTAATCATTGAAGTTCCTAACTCAAGCATGTACGCGGGGTTCGCGCAAGAAGCGTTCACGTCGAAAGCAGGTATCTCCTTCTTGCTACCGTTGAGGAGAGCCTGAACCTTAGGCGCGGTAGGCGGCGATATCGCCTCTGGAGTGTCAGTACCCACTATTATCAAATCTATCTCGTCTATAGACATCTTAGCTCTCTCTAAAGCCATCTCCGCTGCCTTAGCAGCCATCGTTGCCGGGGTTTCCTCAGGAGGGGCAACCCTCTTCACCTTAAGGCCCGTCCTCTCTATGAACGTAGGATCTACCTTAATACCTGTCTTTTTCTCGAAATCCTCAGGAGTCATTATTATCGGCGGGACGTAAATACCTGTCGAAGCAATCTTAACGTGTTTCTCCCTCATTAACTCACCTCAAGAATAACGATACTAAACCTAAAGTAAATTAACGTTAACAGAGTAAACTAAGTTCTAGCTACGCTGGCGGCTCCCCGCCATGAATAGCGGGGGTTCTGCACCCTCTGGGGCCGTGCATCATTGTTCAGAGCCCCTCACGGGTGCTGCATCATGCTTCAGTCCCCGCCGCCAGCTCCGGGGAGGTGCGGGCTCATAGCTTGCTAGACTCGCCCACACCCAACACCAAACACATTATTGAGGCAAAAACATATAAGTCTTCCACACACCCCCCACCTTAAAAAGCGAGGCTCCCAATCGTGGTGTGTGATTATTTCATAATCCGAGGTAATGCTCTCTTAAGACCTCCGTTCTCAAGATCTCGTCAGGTCTCCCGCTTCGCACGAAACTTCCTCTCTCCATAACGTACACGACGTCTGATAAGTCCGTTACTAAGCTGGGGTCTTGCTCAGCGATGAGTAGCGAGAGTCCTAAGTTGTTTTTGATGTTCTTAAGTACGTTCGAGAGTTTTTTCCTAGCTACCGGGGCCAGCCCGGCGGAAGGTTCGTCCATCACAAGCAGTTTCTTAGCTGTCAGCAACCCTAGAACTACGGATAGGATTTTCTGCTCACCGCCACTCAAGGTCCCGGCTACCTGGGAAGCCCTCTCATCGATTAGTGGGAAGAGCTTGCGGAGCTCTCTCAACCTCTCGGAAGCCTCTCTAAACATTCCGGTAACTAACTCTACGTTCTCCCTTACCGTGAGGGTTTTCAATACCCCGCCTCTCTCAGGCACGTAACCTATGCCTAACTGCACGATTTTCTCAGTGCTTAACCCATTTATTCTCTTACCTAGGTAGATCACGTCACCGCTCCAAGGCTTTAAAAAACCTAATACGGTCTTAAGCAATGTTGTTTTACCAGCACCGTTAGGCCCTACTATTCCAACGACCTCGTTGACTCCTACGAGGAGGCTCGCGTCATTTACTATTAGAACACTCCCGTACCCGGATTTAAGGTTCTTTATCTCGAGGACGTTGCTCACCTCACTAACTCACCCCCAAGTACACCTCAATGACTTGAGGGTTCCTGACCACGTCCTCCGGTCTCCCCTCAGCTATCTTCACCCCTTGATTAAGGACTGCGACTCTATTAGCTATCCTCATCAAATACCTTAGCTTATGCTCTACTATCACGAAAGTCACCCCTAGTGAGTTGAACTTCCTTATCAAGCCTATCATAGCCTCAGCCTCATCGGGCGTGAGCCCGGCGAACGGTTCGTCAAGTAGAGCTATTTTAGGGTTGGAGACTAAGATTCTAGCAAACTCAAGCATCCTCAACTTATACGGTGTTAACCTGATAGGTAGCTCGCCAGCTTCAGGAAGTAACCCGCTCATTGTGAGCGCCCAAGAGGTCCTCGCCCTAGCTAACCTAACGTCGCCGTAGATAGACCTGGCTACTAGCTCTACGTTGAGGTAGACTGGGAGGTAAGGAAATACCCTCATCCCTTGAAACATCCTCGCAATACCTAACTTAACCCTCTCATGCGGTTTAAGCTTGGTTATGTCCCTACCGTCTAGCAGGATCCTCCCCTCATCAAGTCTTATAAGACCTGTGATTACGTTGAGTAGGGTGGTCTTGCCCGAGCCGTTAGGCCCTATTATGCCGAATATCTCCCCCTTAACAACGCTTAAGCTTACCTCATTGAGCGCTGTAAGGCCTCCAAACCTCTTCGTCACCTTCTCGCACCCAAGTATCTCACTCACTGAAAACACCTCTCAAAAACTTCCTCGCTTCCACGTAAGCCTTGAAAACGATTCCCTGTGGCTTAATCGTTATTATGATTATGAGGAGGAGCATGTAAGCTATCACCCTCCACCTCCCTATAAGCCCCCACAAGAGTTCGTAGGTGAGTAGGAGTAGGTAGTTAGCTATGGCAGGCCCTATCAAGGTCCCTAAACCCCCTACTATAACTGACGTGAGTGGGGGTATCAACGTATTCGCTGGCACGACGAGGTCTACCGTTACCGGAGGTCTCATAGACGCGTAGAGCGCTCCAGCAACGCTCGCGTAAGCGCTAGATATTAAGAACCCTATCACCTTCACTTTAAGAGTGTTTATCCCTGTACCCTCAGCTAACTCCTCGTCCTGACCCACAGCTCTTAACATAAAGCCAAAATCGGAGAATCCTATCTTATAAGCTATTACGTACCCGACCACCGCCGCCGCCAAGGAGATGTAGTAGTAAGAGTACTGCAGAAACGTTAATCTAACCCCGGGTGGTAAGCTCCTGGCAAAGTCTAGGAATAACTGCTTGAATCTCAGGCCGCCCTCACCGCCTAAGTAGAGGGAGAACGGCTGCGCGGTAACTATCCCTACGAAAATTATTGGGACGAGCAAGGATAGTATCGCGAAGTAAACCCCCCTTACCTTAAGGCTCGGTAATAGGATCGCTAAGCTAAAGAATATCGATATAGGTATTGCTAAGAGCATGGAGTACTCTGTTGGTATGCCGTAGTAAACGTTTAGTAAAGCTAGGGAGTAGCCAGCGAACCCGAAGGTGAAGGAAACCCCTAAGTTGAGGTAGTAGGTCGTACCCGAGTACAGGTCGATCGCTAGCGTGACTAGCAAGAATAGATTCACCTTAGTCAAGACGTCAAGCCAGAAACCCCCGACGTTCAGGAGGGGCAGTAAGGTCAGCACCGCTAACGCTATAAGGAAAGGTATCTTACCGACGATCAAGTCCTTAGCACTACGTTTAGCGAAGACCACGCTCACTCCACCCTCCCCATAAGGCCTTGAGGCCTGAACACCAACACTAGTACTATCAGTATGAGTGGTGAGATGCTGGCCACGCCACTCCCCAAGACGTAGGTCATTGATTGTTCGAAGAACCCGTATATGAAGGAAGCTATTAAAGTACCTGCCACGCTCCCCACCCCTCCTAAAGCAACTATGGCGAAAGCCGTGAACAGAGGACCCCAACCAGCTGTCGGCGTTAGCGCTTTAAGCGGTGTTAGCAGGACGCCTGTAGCACCTGCGTAAACTCCTGCCACAAAAAACGCTACTCTCAAAACTTTCAGAGGGTCTATGCCTAGACGTCTAGACTCATCCCAGCTCTCAGCAACGGCTCTTATAGATCTCCCTAACACCGCGTACTTCAGGAAGGCAGTTAATGATAGGAACATGAGTAAACTAGCTGAGAGGATTAGGAACCAGTGATTGCTTACTGGCACTCCTAGAACGTAAGTCACGCCAGGGTATACGGGGAGCGTTATAGGTCTTAAACCCATCTCAATACGGAAAAACTCTTCGAAGATGTACGCGACTGATAAGGTAGTTATGAACACGCTTACAGGCATTTTCAAACCCGGCTTAACCACTACCTCACCTATCAGTAAGCTCGCGAGCCCGGCAACCAATATAGCTACCAACGCAGCTACTAAAGGTTCTAGACCTATATACGTCGTGAGAGCGTACATGACGTATGCGGATAATATGTAGAGAGAACCATAAGCTAGGTTAGGTATCTTAGCCACACCGAACAACATCGAGAAACCTAGAGAAAAAGTTAGGTAGGTTGAGGAGTGAAATATGCTAAAAAGTAATATATACTTATATATGTCAACATACATCTTAACCAGCCTACGGCCATGGTATGGCTCTCCAAACCCTCGTCCCGTTAACTATCTCCGGTAGCAGTAGCTTAGTCCCGGTTTCAACGACTCTGAAAGGCCATACGACTACCCTCTTCCCTCCCTGCCACTGGAAGTATATCGGGTATATCCTGTTAGGTGCTAGGACCGACGTGTGGCTCTTAGTGAACTCGTAAACCCCCGCCGCTCCCACGAAGACATTAGTTTCTAGCGCGTTGATCACCGCGTTCACGTCGAAGCTGCCTGCCTTCCTCACGGCCTCAGCCCATATATGTACTGAGTCGTAAGCGTACCACGTAGTGAATATTGGTTCAGTACCGTAAGCACTCTTGTACTTGTTGTAGAAGCTCATGGTCTTATCAGTTATCGGTATTGGGAACCCCCAAGAAATACATATGAGTCCTTCCGCAGCACCGAATGTCTGGTTGTAGAATGCGTCAAGCATTGCGAACGTGCCTCCCCCGACGGCTAGGAGCGGTACCTGACCCAAGCTATAGTCTCTGGCGAACACGTAGTCCTCAGTTCCTGAGAATTGCCACGTTATGTACTGAGCACCTGAAGCGATTGCTTGAGCGAATATGTCTGTGAACGACCCTACATCTGTCGGAACTCCCTTAGTATAAACTATGCTCACGCCTTCCTGGACAGACCTGTTCTGCCCGTAGAGAGCGTGCGGTATGACCCACGGCAAATCCTCGTAGATCCAAGCTAGCTTAGTCCAGCCGAACCTCCTAGAAAGGTAAGCTAGCAGATCCCAAGTAGCTGCTGCCTGCGAGGTCGCGTTAACGTAGGCTCTAAACCAGTACTTATACGCGTCGTAATTCTGAAGAACCATAGAGTCTATCGCGTCGCTGACAGCTCCTGAAGCGATGACGGGGACCTCGTAAAGCTGAAGTAAATCCATTATAGCTAGGGCTTCATGCGAGCCGAAGACCCCTACAACCACCTTCACCCCTTGCTCAGCAAGGTATTTGTAGCCGGCGTTAGCTTTATCTCCAGTCCACTCAGTATCGTACGTGACTACCTCTACCTTATAGCCTAACACACCACCCTCAGCATTGATTTCGTCGACCGCCATCTGAATAGCGTTAAGCATCATCTGACCTATCGGCAAGTTCAGCGGTAGTAGAGCTCCTATCTTAATCGTGCCGATGAAGCCCGGGGTTGTGGTGGGTGTGGGCGACGTCGTCACGTAAGACGTAACTGTCTGGGTCACTGTTTTGGTCGTTGTCTGCGCTACTGTCTGGGTCGTGGTCACGACCCCGCCGGGAGGAACAGACATCTGGCCCGCTAAGAAGCCTACCAAACCAGCTACCACTATGAGGACGACTAACACAGCCATTAATGTGGTTGGTTTCAACTCATGTAGCACCTCATGAATAATGAGTTTAAACAGCTAAAAATAATTATGTTATCATATGTAAACATCTCCATAACCTCTTCACGCTAAAGAGCTAGGCCCGCCTTCACTTCTTCGTGATATCCGCATGATCAGATTATTTTATGTGTTTTCAGGAATTCTAGGGAAACCCTTACCAGCTCTTTTTCTTTACCTGTAAACAGGTAGTCAGCATCCTCGATTACCTCTAGCTTAGCCTCAATATTATGTTCTCTTAACTTCTCAAGTAGTTTCTGGGATTGTGTTAGGGGGACCATCGTATCCTTACCGCCGTGTATTATCAAGACCTTACCGGTAACTTTCTCGACGTAGGTTATGGGGCTTGAGAGCGTGTATATTTCAGCGTTCTCTTCAGGAGTTCCTATGGTTGACTTGACTAATTCAGCTATGTATTTCTGCGGCGTTCCCGCAGGGAATTTAGAGAGGTGGTTGTAGAGATCTGCTAAATCTACCCAACCACCGACGTCGATAACGAAATTAACTGGTTCCTGTGTGGATGCTAGCAGAGCCACGGTACCGCCGAGCGATATGCCGAAAACCCCTACCCTTGACTGATCAACACCCTTAAACGCTTTAAGATTCCTTAAAGCGTTCACCGAGATCACGACCCCGTCACTCGCGTCAGTATACCTTGGAGCAAAGACCAGGATCCCTGCCTCGGCGAAACCCTTAGCTATCTCGTAGATAGCTTCAGGTGTTTGATTGAAAGCGTGTAGAGCGACCAGCCCCGGGTAAGTCTCAAGACCTTCCGGGATTAAAGCGTACCCGACCATGCCCTGCAGCTTTGTTTTGATAAATCCGTACATTACGAAACACCTGAGAAGTTTTTGTTAGTGAGTTAAAAAGTTAGTAAGTTAAAAATGAAAACTCTTCGATGTTTTCTAAGCTCCTTACTTAATCCTGCGTTCTTTCAGCGAGCTTACCCACTCGTAAGTAGTTTTCTCAGCGAACGCCTTGGTTAGCTTGATAGCGTTTAACACATCCTTGAGGTCTACGACCTCAACAGGTGAGTGTATGTAGCGTGAAGGTATTGAGATAACTCCTGCCGGCACCCCCTCCTTATTCAGAGCTATTACTGAAGCGTCGGTCGTCCCTCCGGCCAGGACCTCTACCTGGTAGGGTATCCCGGATTCTTCAGCCACCTTTATCAACATCTTGACTACCTCGGGGTGCGCTATGAGTCCTGAAGCCGACCTGCCGTCAGCTACCTTTATAGCGGGGCCCTTACCTAGCTGGGTACACCACTCATGTTCTGAGACTCCCGGGAAATCACTTGCTACGGTTACGTCGAGAGCGAGCGCTACGTCAGGAGTTATCGAGTAAGCAGCTACTTCAGCGCCCTTAAGCCCTACCTCCTCTTGAACCGTCGCCACCGCGTACACGTCTAGCTCCGGTGACTCAATGATTTCGAAAGACTTTAGCATGACTGCCAGACCCACCCTATCGTCTATCGCTTTACCCGTGATTCTATCACTAATCAGCGGGCTTAACTCCCTGTCGAACACAGCTATATCACCTACCCTGACACCCATGTTGAGGACCTCCTCCCTCGAGGAAGCACCCACGTCCACGAAGAATTCCTTCATCTCAGGTATTTGACGGAGTTCTTCAGGCTTTATGACGTGAGGGGGTTTCAGACCTAAAACGCCTCTATAGACCCTCCCATCTCTAGTCTTGATAACGACCCTCTGGTAAACTAGTGATCTCTCCGGAATACCTCCTATGGGTAATATCCTTAAGAATCCCCTATCATCTATGTGTGATACGAACAACCCTATCTCATCCATGTGTGCGGCAAGCATTAGCTTACCACTACCCCTAGACCCTTTCTTAACAGCTATTACGTTGCCTAATGTATCGATTCTTAGCTCGTCAGCTACCTTCCTAACCTCATCTATGACTAACTCCCTAATAATCCCCTCATTACCTGAGGGTCCTATACCCTCGGAGAGCTTCTTAAGTAGTGAGAAGACTTCTTCTTTAGATAGACTTGATCCCATGCTTATGCATCACCTACATAATCTTTAAACAATGCCTAAAAACGTTCAGCATTCTTGAAAATAGATTTCTTGAGGTGCTTGTTAGTTAATCTAAGCAATCTCATAATTATTCTAAAGTGATTCGCTAGCAGTTTTATTAGCTTAGTTACTTATTTCTAGTTGGGTGTGGTGATTGGGTGAGGACATCCTACTAGAGAAGCTGAGGTTAGTTGAAGATTTGTTGAGGGAGGTCACTGTTCCCGGGTTTGACGTCGACGTAATTTCCTCAGGTGTTGTGAGCAGATTCAGGATATCTAAGGACGGGAGGAAGATAATCGTTTACTTAAACTTCTCAAGCAGTGATCCCGGCTGTCCCTTCTGCAAGTTCATAAACCATACTTTATGGACTACTATTGCTAGGAATATACGTGATGTATTGATTAGTAATTCTCTTTTTGATGAGGTTTTCGTGGTAGATGAGTTAACTAAGTCCCCCCTAACCTGACTTTAGACTCAGTGATTCTTTGACCACTCGTTAACCACTCAAGCGATTTCATGACTTATTTTAGTGGTCGTTGCTAGATCGATTAGTAGGTGCCGTGATTGGATGATAAGGACTGGGTGCTGAGAGAACCCATAGTTAAGGTTATGCTGAAGTTAGGTCTCCCTATAGGTGTGATGCAAGCACTTCAAGTAGTTTACAATATAACAGACATGTTCTGGTTAGGGAGGCTGGGTAGGGAAGCTCTAGCAGCCGTTAACGCTACATGGCCTGTCGTGTTCTTAGTGATTGCGGGCCTGGTAGGAGTTTTTCAAGCCGGGATATCTCTAGTCTCTCAGTACTGGGGTGCTAAGGATTATGAGTCGGCCATGAGTGCTGCCGGACAGCTATTATTGATGGTTTTACTCCTAGGCATACCTTTCGGGCTACTTACCTACTTCTTACTTCCTTCGATGATGGCTCTCGTAGGGGTGCCTGAAGAAGTAATACCCGACGCCATAACCTACGGGAGGTACTTCTCGTTAGGTTTCGCTGTTTTTGGTTTGATGGACGCCACAATATCGATCTTCAGTGCTGCAGGAGACACGATGACCCCAATGAAGATAAGGGTTGCGGGTGTATTACTGAACGTCGTTTTAGACCCTGTCTTAATCTTTGGTTTCGGCTTAATCCCTCCTATGAAGGTTGCGGGAGCGGCTATAGCCACGCTACTGAGTGATTTAGTAGCTTCACTCATAGCAATACGTGTGTTAATTAAAGGTATTAGAGGTGAGAAACTACGAGCACACCACCTAAGACCGAAACCGCAGTTAATGAGTAAGCTAGTCAAGATAGGGCTTCCCTTATCTATATCTTCTGTTGGCGAGGCAGGAGGCTTCACCCTTCTAACAGCAATAATAAGCATGTTGGGCAGTGTAGCATTAGCTTCTTGGGGAATAGGTGATAGACCTCTGGGACTCCTCGACATATTCGTCGCTAGTCTACTCGGAGCTACCGCCACAATAATAGGCCAAAGCCTGGGAGCCGAGATGCGTGAGAGAGCTAAGGCGACAGCTCTTAAAGCAGTGCTATACTCAGCCCTAATAACTGGATTAGGGGTCTCCGCCTACGTTACCTTCAGGTACGAGATAGTCTCCGTGTTCGCCCCCTCAGACCCTGAAGTCATTCAATACGCGGCGGACTTCCTCCTGTACATGGGTCCATCAATAATATTCTTCGTGATATTACGAGTCGCTTTCTCCGTCGCGAGCGGGTCCGGACACACTAAGGTAGTCATGTTCTTGAGTCTCTTCAGGTTATGGGTCTTAAGAAACGTGCTGGCTTACTTGTTCGGCCCGGGACCGCTCGGGATGGGCGTGAGAGGGCTTTGGATCGGCATGTCCGTAAGTAACGTGGTGACCGGATTACTAGCTCTCCTATGGATAGTGAAGGGCAATTGGTTAAAGCCGGTCATAAAGTCTTAAACCGCCTAACTCAACTAAGAAGTGCTGCAGTCCCTATGCCCAGAGACGTTAACCCAGCGCCTAAGACCAGCCTATAATTGTGGGATTCCCCCGCAACACTACTTGTGGTGATCATGGAGAGTATGGGAGTCAGCGCGGTCGCGAGAACTGTTGAGGCAGTGCCAACAATATCTAGAGACATTAGGAAGAAGTACATCCCGCCAAACCATCCGATAAACCCTGTCAGACCCGAGCACACGACTAATCCCCTTATATTGTTGCGTATGTCGTAATCCCTCCTCACGTAAACGCTTAACAGCCCCGCAGGTATGAAGACAGATACTAAGACCCCTAACCTAATCACCAAGAGCGAGACAGGGTCTGAGTAGTGGAGAGACATGGTACTCAACACGGTTCCCGTCCCCCAACACACTGAGGCGGTTGCCGCGTAACCAAAACCTCTTAAAGAAGCCCTCGACCCACCGGAGTTTCTGGGGGTCGATATAAAGAGTCCTAGGAAAGCCAGAACCGCGCCGACCACAGTGCCCGGTTTCAGAGCTTCACCCGCTATCACGGAAAGAGCTTGAGCGACGAATATGTAGGTGTAAGCTACCACCACAGCTCTCCCGCCGCCGAGGATTTGAATAGCTTTGGTGTAAGCGGCGTCACCCACGCCCGGCCCTATTAGAGCGGATACCACGAACAACGCTAAGCTGTAGGAAGTTACCTCAGCGTTGAAGCCTACGAGCGAGCAGAACACAACTGCCGGAAGTAATGCTAGCAGAGCTCTAAGCCCTGTGAATAGGATGGGTTGAAGGGAGTTCCTGTACCTGCTTATGAAGGCCGGATTAAGAGACCATAAGAGAGCCGTAATCAGTGCGTACCCAAAGCTCAGCAACCTCAACACCGATATGAGAGCAAGGAAGGATTTAAAAGCTGTTCACCACCAAATTAAAGCAGGTCCCGCCTAACCAGGCCTCGGGAGCGGGTTGCGTGCTTATATTAACGCTACGTCATCATTTAATTAGGTGGTTTAATGTATTTCGTGAATGAAGCAGTTAAAGATCTCTTAAAGCTTTACAGGAGGGTCTGGGCTTTATCGCACGCGATGTCTGTAATGGGCTGGGATTTAGAGACTTACATGCCTCCTGAGGGTATTGAGGAGAGGAGCGTTGCTCACGCGGAATTAAGTCTCATGGTCCAGGAACTACTGCTCCGCAAAGAATTCCTCGAAGCACTTGAGAGAGCTTCTAAGCAGGAATCATTGAATGATTACGAGAAGGGCGTAGTAAGGGTTCTTGAGAGAGAGGTCAGGATCGCTAAGGCTCTACCCCCGAGACTCGTTGAGGAGTTAGCTAGAGTGACTCAGGAGGGTAGGATGGCGTGGAAGACGGCCAGAGAAAAGAACGACTTCGGGATTTTCAAGCCATACTTAGAGAAAATAGTTGACTTAACTAAAGAGAAAGCGAACTACCTGGGTTTTAAGGAGCACCCGTACGACGCGTTGGTAGATCTCTACGAGGAGGGGATGACTACCAGAGACGTGGACACGATGTTCAGTTACTTAGAGCCTAACATAAGGAGAGTGTTGGATAAGGTGTTAAGTGATGGTAAATACTCGGTGGATCACCCCTTAGAGAAGGAGAAGTACTTGAGGGAAGAAGCTGAGAAGCTTAACCTAGCAGTACTTGAGGCTTTCGGGTTCCCTCTAGGTAGGAGGGCGAGGCTCGACGTATCCGCACACCCGTTCACGATAAACATGGGTGTGAGGGACGTCAGGATAACCACGAGGTATGAGGGTTACGACTTCAAGAGAACCTTGTTCAGCGTGATACACGAATTCGGTCACGCGCTTTACGAGCTACAGATAGACGAGGAACTCAGGTACACCCCCGTAGGTAGCGGGGTCTCGCTAGGTATTCACGAATCTCAGAGCAGATTCTGGGAGAACGTGATCGGCAGGTCCAGAGCGTTTGTCCACGCGTTCATAGACTTGATCAGGCACGTGAGCCCGGCCAGGAACAGAGATCCTGAAGACATATACATTTACTTCAATACCGTGAAGCCTTCGCTGATCCGCGTGGACGCGGATGAGGTGACATACAACCTCCACATAATACTCAGGTTCAAGCTAGAGAAGCTGATGATTTCCGGGGAGGTGAGGGTTGCTGACCTACCCGAGCTATGGAATTACGAGATGGAGAGGTTAGTGGGCGTTAAACCCAAGAACTACTCAGAGGGGGTGCTGCAAGACATCCACTGGAGCATGGGTTCTATAGGCTACTTCCCGACATACACGCTAGGAACGCTACTTGCTTCTCAAATAGCTCACTACATGGAGAGAGACTTAAACGGGCTCTACGAACACGTAATCAATAAGGATTTCCAGAAAATCAAGGATTACTTAAGAGAGAAGATACATAGATGGGGATCGGTCTACACACCGAAGGAACTACTTCTCAGATCATTCAACGAATCTTACAACCCAGAATATTTCGTGAAATACCTGGAGAGTAAATTCTCGTATTAAGCCGTTAAGGTGGATCAACCCTTTAAGAGTTAGTGACCGGTTTTCTGTACAATGGTTTCATGTCAATGTTGCGTGTTACGTTTTTTAACTTTGTCTTCAGTAAATAATATTAAGAAGTGATGTGAGTTGGTGAGAGAGTCTCTACTCAGGATTCTCGCGAAGATTGAGGGAGAGGTCAGTTTCGACGAATTGAGTGAGTTGGTCGGTCTTAGCAAGAGTACTTTGAGGAAGTATGTGAGGGAGTTGCTTGAGGAGGGGTTAGTGATCGAGGTTTCCAGATGTGTCTACGCGTTAACTGATAAGGGTAAGAGAGTTAAGGAATCACTTAAGAGTGTTTTAGCCGAGGTCAGTGAGGAGAAAGCTTACGTGTTAACCGATCCTAACACGGGGGTCCCTGTCCCCCTCAAGATCAAGAGCTTAAAACAATTATACGTAGTTATCAAGTATGGTTTAGTGCCTGAGGGGGTGTTGAAAGAGCATCTGAGGAGAGGGTATGTTTCTGAGTGGGTTAAGAACGTCTTAGGGGATGAGGAGTTAGCTAAGAGATTAAGTACTGAGGAGTTAAGCGAGGTCGTTAAAACCCTCGAGGAATTGATTGGATTAACCGAGTGAGGATTTCTAACATCATTAACACGCATAAACACAGACTCGCCTAGAGTGTAAAGACCTATGAGTGATGGTGTGGTTGAGTATAGTTTAATTACTGATTACGACGTGTACTTGTTTAGAGAAGGAAAACACTACCGGATTTACGAGAAGTTGGGTGCTCACCCGCTAGTTGTTGACGGGGTTTCAGGCGTTTACTTCGCTGTGTGGGCTCCTAACGCGGCTGAAGTACACGTGGTCGGGGACTTCAATGATTGGAGGCCGGGAACACATAAGCTAATCCCGCGTAAAGACGGTTCCGGTATTTGGGAGGGTTTCGTGGGGGGTGTTAGAGTAGGTGATAGGTATAAGTATTACGTAGTCTCCAGGTTCGGGGATTACAGAGCTTTTAAGGGAGACCCCTACGCGTTCTTGTGGGAAGTACCCCCTAAGACTGCGTCCATCGTCTGGGACTTAAGTTATGAGTGGGGGGATGATGAGTGGCTACGTGTTAGGGCGTTGAGGAATTCTTACGAAGCCCCCATATCCATATACGAGGTTCACTTAGGTTCGTGGATGAGGGTTCCAGAAGAAGGTAATAGGTTCTTGACCTACCGCGAGCTCGCTGCGAAGTTGTGTGATTACGTGAGTTACATGGGCTTCACGCACGTCGAGTTCTTGCCGGTGATGGAGCACCCGTTCTACGGTTCTTGGGGATATCAAGTAGTAGGGTATTACGCCCCTACTAGCAGGTACGGGAAACCTCAGGACTTCATGTACTTAGTTGAGAGACTTCATGAGTGCGGTATCGGGGTGATAGTTGATTGGGTACCCTCACATTTCGCTACCGACGAGCACGGGCTGGCGTTCTACGACGGCACGCACTTATACGAGTATGGGGACTGGAGGAAGAGGGTGCATCCTGACTGGGGTAGCTACGTATTCGACTACGGTAAGGGTGAGGTTAAGTCTTTCCTAATAAGCAACGCTCTCTTCTGGATCGAGAAATACCATGTCGACGGGTTACGAGTTGACGCCGTTGCTTCGATGCTCTACTTAGACTACTCTAGAAAACCGGGTGAGTGGGTGCCTAACGTGTACGGCGGTAGGGAGAATCTAGAAGCTATAGAGTTCATTAAAGAATTCAACGAGGCAGTCCATAAGTACTACCCAGGGGTTCTGACCATAGCTGAGGAATCTAGTGCGTGGCCTAAAGTATCGAGACCTGTCAGCGAGGGTGGGTTAGGGTTTGACATGAAGTGGAATATGGGGTGGATGCACGACACACTCTACTACATGTCTAAGGACCCGATATATCGCAAGTACCATCACGACATACTGACGTTTAATGTCTGGTACGTGTTTTACGAGAATTTCGTTAATTCCTTATCTCACGACGAGGTAGTGCACGGTAAGAAGTCCTTGATAAATAAGATGCCGGGCGATGACTGGCAAAAATTCGCGAATCTAAGACTTCTTTACGGCTACATGTACGCACATCCAGGCAAGAAGTTGCTGTTCATGGGTAACGAGATCGCTCAATGGGATGAGTGGAGCCACGAGAGGAGTATCGACTGGCACATCCTCAAATACCCTGAGCACGCAGGACTTCAGGCATGGGTGAGAGACCTCAACAACACGTATAGAAGAGAACCCGCGTTACACGAACTCGATTTCAAACCCGAGGGTTTCGAATGGGTTGACTTCAGGGACAGGGACCAGAGCGTTATATCATTCCTCAGGAAGAGCTCTGGAGGTGACGTGATACTAGTAATACTTAACTTCACCCCGGTAGTGAGAAGCGTGTACAGGGTTGGCGTGCCGGAGGAAGGTTTTTGGGAAGAGATACTGAATAGCGATTCAAGAGTTTACGGCGGTTCAGGAGTCGGTAACGCGCCCGGCGTAAAGACCGAGAAAGTCCCGTACCATGGAAGACCCCACTCGATAGTACTAACACTCCCTCCGTTAGCCGCCCTATTCCTCAAGTATAGAGGTTGAGGAACAATCGTTCTTAGTGTTGGGTGTGGGCGAGTCTAGCGAGCGATGAGCCCGCACCTCCCCGGAGCTGGCGGCGGGGCCTGAAAAACGATGCCGCGCTCTTGAGGGGCCATAATCAATGATGCACGGCCCTAGAGAGCGCAGAACCCCCGCCATTCAAGGCGAGAAGCCGTCAGCGCGATTCCGGTCTTAATGCTGCTTAGGTGTTAAGAATTAAAAAGAATTCCGCGTGGTTTATCTGGTGCTTGAGATGTCGAGCTTGAGTAAGTATGTGGTGATTCACGCGCATTTCTATCAGCCGTCAAGAGAGGATCCATGGCTTTTCGAGATTCCTCAAGAAGAGAGTGCCTACCCCTACCACGACTGGAACGAGAGAATCACCGAGGAGTGTTATAGGCCTAACGCCTTAATTCCCATAATCGATAGTGAAGGCCGAGTAATCGACGTGATCAATAACTACTCCTGGATTAGCTTTAACGTAGGGCCTACATTGCTTAAGTGGCTTCAGGAGAAAGCACCTGACGTCTACGAAGCGGTTGTGGAAGCTGATCACATCAGCAGGAGCAGGTTCTCAGGCCATGGGTCCGCCATCGCGCAAGTCTACAACCACATGATAATGCCTCTCGCTAGTAGGGAGGATAAGTACGTAGCTACTTACTGGGGGATAGAGGTCTTTAAAGAGGCTTTCGGTAGGTACCCTGAGGGTATGTGGCTCCCTGAGACCGCCGTAGATGATGAAACTCTAGACGTGCTAGCGGAGCTAGGCATTAAATTCACTGTATTAGCACCGCATCAAGCACGTGAGGTGAGGGGGCCTGACGGTGTGTGGGTAGATGTGAGTGGTGGCAGGGTAGACACTAGACAACCATACATCTACAAAACCTCTTCCGGGAGAAGCATCGTTTTATTCTTTTACGACGCAAGACTCTCGCACGGCGTCGCGTTCGGTGATTTACTGAGTAATGGGGATACTTTCGCCAAGAACATTCTTAAGGCTTTCAGCAACTCAGGCGACGTAGAGCTAGTCACTATAGCTACTGACGGGGAGACGTACGGGCACCACAAGAAGTACGGTCACTTAGCGCTCGCTTACGCGTTAAGAGATCTTAACGCTAAGAAACTAGCTAGAATCACTAACTTCGGCGAGTTTCTGGAGCTTAACCCGCCCAGGCGGGAAGTCAAGATATTCGAGAATACTTCCTGGAGTTGCGTGCACGGAATCGAGAGGTGGAGGAGTAACTGTGGGTGCAGGATAGACGTCAACAGGGCTTGGAGTCAGGAGTGGAGAAAGCCTCTCAGGAATTCTATGGATTGGTTACTCAACGAAGTCAAGGGAATCTTCTTCAAGGAATCTCGTGAGGTCTTCGCAGACCCTCTTAACGCCTTACTTAACTACGCGTCGTTTATGGGCGGGTCCGAAGAATCAGTAATTAATTACTTAAGCAAGTTAATCAAAGCCCCCGTCACCAAGGACGTCATGGTAAGAGCGCTTAAGCTCCTGGAGATGATGAGGCATGCTTACCTAGCCCTCTCCAGCGACGGCTGGTTCTTCGACGACATATCTAATATTGAGTCTATTCAAGTCATGAAACACGCTGCTAGATCCATGCAACTAGCTAAGGAGTTAGCCGGCGTGGATTTAGAAACTAAGTACTTGAAGTTTCTTGAAGGTGCTAGAAGCAATATACGGGACTTAGGGAACGGCGCGGACATATACGAGCGTTACGTTAAGAAAGCCGTCGTGGACTTTCACGACGTATGCATACTACACTCTATGCTGAACCTGAATAACGGTTCCTCAGAACGCGTTAGAAGAGTCTTCGGTTACTTGATTGAAGACCTAGGTAGTGAGTCCCACGTCTTAGGAAGTCTTAAGTATTCCTTCGGTAAGGCTCGGATCACGTTCCTAGCGACCTTGGAGAGTCGTGAATGCGTTCATTATTCCCACTCAATAAACGGCCGTGTCTTGATCGGGGCTTCAACAACTCCTGAGGGACTTGATTTGAGGGCTATGCATAACGCTTTAAGAGATTACGTTAGCAGCAACGATCTCGCAGGGCTCGAGAAGTTCATGTTGCAACGCTTTAGTAGGGTCAGGAGTTTTAGTGAGTTACGTAGGGATTTCCAGGACGTCATCATAAGTAATTACTTCAGCAACCTACTCGATAGGGTTCATTGGAGGGTTAAGGAAATACTAACAACCAATTACTCAATAGCGAGGAGCGCCGTCCTCTCTAGGGCGCCGTTTCTCGATTACTTCAAGGAGTTTATTAAGTTGTACGTGACTTACGAGCTACGTGAGTTACTTAATAAGCAGTTACTAGACCCCTCCAGCTTAAGCGACGTCCTCACGATGATTAAAGAGTTCGGTGTTGAGATACCTAACTTGGTGAGCGAGTTAGATACCGGGATCTCCAATCAACTACGTTCGCTTGTTAAAGACTTGAATAACTTGAGTGTCTTAAGGAACGCTGAGAGAAGCGTTTCTGTGTTGAAAGACTTCATGAGCTCTTCAGCCCTCAGAAACCTCTGGAAGACTAGAGCTACGGTATGCTTATTGATGAAAAAGTATGGGGGTAGCCTGGGAGAAAGGGTTGGGGGAGGAGATGAGGTGGCTGTTGAGGCTCTGGCAATCCTTAAAGGATTGAGCGAGATCCTAGACGTTAAGTGCCTGGAGTAGCGCGCTCAAGAACCGAACACTGTTTTCGTGGCTGGATTTAAAACCTAAAAATCTCTAGCTTAGATGTTTATCAATCCCGCGCATGAGAGTAGAAGGAGTGATAAGAAGGAGGTAGCGCTAATTAACAGGTTATCGTCTATCGGGTTGAACTCGTAGTGTTCTATGTATGAAGACAGCGCGGCTACAGGAATCCCCCAAAGCCCTACGAAGTAGTACGCTATAGGAAAACACACCAAGAACATCGCGAAGTTACCCCACCAAGACTTTGTTCTCCTCCTGTATATTAGGTTCCTGACCACTCCCGTGGCGGCGTCACCGAAAGACATGAAGAGCACGGGTATTAGACCGTATATGGGTGTGTTGAAAATAAGCCATGAAGCTAGTAATATGGTTCCCCAAGCTATGCAGAAGTTTACTTCGTAAGCATTATCCGGTACCTGAAACCAAGTCAGGAGTTTCCCTCTCTTATGCGGTATCCAGGTTATGAGAGCCAACACTAGCGCTAAAATAAAAGGTATTGTGGGTGACGTGAACACGAAGGGCACTATAAGAGCTACCACACCCCCCGCTAGCACGTGTATCAACTTCCTGTTGAAATATACGGCTACGTTGTGTGTGAGCCCCTTCTTAACCATTAAATCGTACGTGTACCTAGTCCCGTAAACCACTCCCAGGACATAGATGAAGAGCACGGTAGCAATCCCAGCCTCCACTACGGTGTTCGCAGGCAATAAACTCTCTAAGTGCAACCCTAGATTCATTCACTGAAGCACCTCATATTTAGACATGCTGAAAAATATTTATTAAGAAGCTTTTATATTTCACGCTCTGGAACCGGGTAAGTCTCAGAAAGCCTTCGTTACCTTAATACGTGATGGGTTAGGGAGTGTTTACCAAAGCGAGACAGTCTTAACTCCTTCCTTAAGTAGCTTACGTAGCTGAATCTTGAAATAGAAGTAGCCGAAAGCTAGGAAAGCAGTTGGGTATAGCACGGAGGCTACCAACATGACTTCCTCAGGTAATACGAGGCTTGCGAGACCTAGTGAGTGTCTGAGGAGTTCCGCCGGGTAACTGAAAGGGGTTAATAACGCTATGAATCTCATCGAGGGCGGTAGGTTGGCTAGGGGGGTTATGCCGCCCGTAGCTATAGGGAGTATCCACGAAATAAACTCTACCACAGCGCCGGAGGTCCCGGAAGATATGAGGGTCGACCCTAGGATCATCGCGTAAGCGAAGAGAACCACCGCTAAGGATATTAGACCTAAGGAGAATAGGGCTGGGTCAGCGACCTGAAGTGATGGCGGAGCTACTAGGACTGAGAGCATTAAGTAGGTTATGCCTAGCGAAAGCATTAACCAGCTAATAGTTATCGGTATTATTCCGACGTACATGACGAAGATGCTCGACCCGCTAACTATCACGTTCTCTAAAACACCTCTGAAGAGGGAGTCCCTCAACTCCCAACCCCAATCCCAGGTACTCACTGAGTATGCTTGGAAAATAGCTATACCGATGAACATGTAGGTGGAGATGGTGTCGGCAGGTGTTCTCGGGTCCCTGAAGAGAGTCATCGGGAGCATGAGGATGGCTAGCCAAGCAGACATCGATATTAAGCCTAAGAAAAACCCCTTACTCCTCAGGAGCTCAGCCTTAACATAACTCACGAACACAGTTCTAGCTGAGTTCATGAATAAACGCGCTCTACTAAACGAGCTCACGTCTTAACCCCCTCCCTCAACTTCTTCATCTCCAGAGACTTGGTGCTACCGTATGAGAGAGGCCCGTAAGCTATCGCTAAAGCGATACCTAAGCCGAGCATCGTGAGGACCGTCAAGACTTCAGGCGTTCCCCCACCTACCAACGTGTAAAGCGTTAAGTCAACAATATGCGATGACGGCAGGAGGTAAGATATCACGCGGATCGTGAAAGGCATTAAAACTCTAGGGTAGTAAATACCCAGCAATATCATCATGAGAGGCCTAACTATGTTTAGCAATCTCCAAGACTCACCCATCAGCATCGACACACTGCACGCCAAGAAGATAGCGAACGTCGATAAGAGCAAGCCTGCAAGGCAAGCTAAACCCATCAGCAAGAGCGAGGTAAGGAACCCCTCAACACCCTCGAAATACGTGAAGAGCGGGACTAAGCTGGTGAAGCCTAGTATTATAGTTAAGACTAAACGCGGTATAGGTATTATGAGGAGCCTCAAGAACCACGGCGTAGTGCTTGAGAGCACGTAAGGCAAAGTACCTATGTTATCATCGTATATAGGGCTCCATAAAACATCATCTACTATGCCGAGTATGGCTAGGAAGTTGAACGATGCGGCTATGAAGAAGAGGAAGGGGTTCACACCAACCCTAACCTCGAAATTCTCCAGCGACCCTACGGAGGAGCCGACGAATATTATGAAGAAAGTCATTATGTAAGGATAGGCAACATAAGTGAATAAAGCCTGTCTCCTCCTCAGCAATTCCCCGTAAACCAACAACATCTCGGACTTAATCAACGGTAGCACGTTCACTACGCCTTACCTCCGGTGAAGTATATGAATACGTCCTCAAGCGTGGGCTCAACTACCTTAAACGAATTCGTCGTTAACCCTCCCTCAGTCAGCAACCTCATCACCTTATTGAGGGATTCTTCCACGGATCTCACGTTAAACTTTATTTCTAAGTAGTCCACGCCGAGTTCCTCCATCGCCACGCCGCCTACAGCTACCTCAGCCAGCTTACTCAAGAACGCGTTCAGGTTCCCGGACCCCCTCCTAACCTGAAGTATCACCGTCTTTATGTCACTTATCTTATTCTTCAGTTCTTCCGGGGTTCCCGAAGCGACTATAGACCCCTTATCAATTAATAAGATCCTGTCACAAACTAGCTCGGCCTCGAACATGTTGTGCGTGGTGTATATCACTGCTTTACCCTCCCTCAACGCCAGAGACTTAACTAAGTCCCTCACTTTCCTAGCACTCATCGGGTCAAGACCTAGCGTCGGCTCATCAAGCAAGAGTATCGGCGGGTTTTTCAAGAGAGCTCTAGCTAGTGAGAGCCTAGCCTTCATACCGGTCGAGTATTCCTCGTAAAGCTTATCTTCAGCCTCTAACTCACTCAACCCAACAAGCTCCATTACCTCATCAACCCTCTTCCTTAAATCAGCCCCGCTCAACCCGTAAAGCGAGCCGAAGTAGATAAGGTTCTCCCTACCAGTTAACTTGCCGTAGAAGCCTTTCTCCACGCTCAGCATAACGCCGATCAACTTCCTGACTTTACTTGCTTCCTTAACCACATCAAAACCCCCTACCCTAGCCTCCCCAGAGTCTGGTAAGAGCAGGGTTGAGAGAATTTTAATCGTGGTTGTCTTGCCGGCGCCGTTAGGTCCTAGAAGCCCCACGACCTCACCGTAATTGACTGTGAAGCTAACCCCTCTCAGCGCTTCAACAACTAGCTTCTCACTCTTCAGCAACCCCTTCCTCTTCTTAGTCAAGTACTTCTTAGCTAGCTTAGTGACCTTAACAGCCTCCTCACTCATCCACAACACTCAACAATTAAGAGATAGTGAAAATTAAAGTCTTAAGCGGTTGCACGCATGCTTAAGACCTTGTTAAGAGCAACGCTACTTATGTCCGGTGCTACGACGCTGTTAGGTAGCTTCCTAGACAGCTTAACCAGGTTTTCCACTTCTTGATACGCGCTACTCAAGTCTTCCAGGGTTACCTCCTCTTGCCTTAAGTCTATGAGTGCTGGGGCGGTGACCACGAACACCACGTCGTGAGCTAGTGTCTTAAGCTTCTTAAGTATGCGGTAAGCCGCTTCCACGTCGCTCACGTCCTCGAGACACACTATGTTGACTACCGCGCACGGCACGGAACAAGTACTCACCACTACTGGGAGCAGTAGCCATGAAGCAACCCTCAACGCTGAGTAGGTCATTAAGGGTCTGTCGGGCCATTCAATTCTGGAGAGAACCCCCAGCAACTCACCTATCTTACTGATTGACGTTACCTTATTGCTTAGTAGGAACCCCCTCTCCGTAACCACGAGTAACCTGACGTGAAGACCGTTAGAAAGAAGCCCTAAAGCTAGCTTACATACCTCCCGTAACAGGTTCTCAAGCGCCTTACTCCCCGGATAGAAAAACTTATCGCTAAGCACGAGCGATATCACGACATCCCTATGCATCTCCTTCTCAAACTCCTTAACAGCTAGTCTTGAAAGCCTTGCCGTCGCTTTCCAATCTATCTTCTTGAACTCGTCTCCCGGCATGTACTCCCTCACCTCGAATATGTTCGTGCCAGGCCCCCTAACCCTAGAAGGGCCAACACCTAAGTGTCTGAAGCCCGGTATCGTGTACGGGACAACACCAATACTGAACCCGGGCAGCACCTGAACCTCGGTGAAGATCTCAAGGCTCATCAACCCCTCCGCAAGCCCTCCGAGAACAACGAATCGAAGAAACAACGTGTTTATCCTGTGCGTCCCCACCCTAGCGTTAAGACCCATCCTGATTTCCAGTACCTGACCGTTCTTCCTTACCGAGTAATCAGAGAGTTTCAAGCCGGCATCACAAGCGAGATCCGCCTTAACCACCTTAAGCAACTCTAGATGAGGCGCTCTAACAACTAAGCTCAGAACAGGTGTCTCGCCCTCGATAACCCTCAAGTCTGTCGGGTAATCCGCGAGGACGTTACCCAGCTTTTTAAGTGAGTGTAGTGCTCCAGCGACATAACCTGCCAGCAGAAAGCCCGCGACACTAATCACTAAGTAGTGATGTAGCTCGAAAACCACCAGCACTGATGAAAGGAGTACTGAAGTAAGTGTTAGTAGGTAGAGCCCGCCATAACTAACGTACGTTACCGAGGTCCTCGTCACTCTTATGGTCTCGGCACCTCCACGATTCTCAAAACCTCTTCTATGACATCTCTCGATGAAAAACCCTCAGCTAAGACCTCCGGCTTAAGCAAGACCCTGTGGCTTAAGGCAGGTACCGCCGCGGATTTCACGTCGTCAGGTATCACGTAATTCCTCCCTTCAGAAAGCGCTAAGCACTTAGCTAGAGTGTGAAGCATTATGAGTCCTCTAGGCGTGACACCTAACCTAACATACCTGTGCTTATTTATTGACTCATATATCCTCAGCATGTAATCCGTTACCGAGTCATCGACGTACACGTTACTTATCTCCCTCCTCCCCTCAAGTATCTCGTCAGCGTTAGCGACCGGCTTTAACTCAGCGAAGGCTTCCTCTATCTTCAGCGTACCCCTCCTCAACAACTCTATCAAGCCCTCCCTACTCAGAGTCCTCATACTTATCTTCAGGAAGAACCTGTCTAACTGTGCTTCAGGCAAGGGGAAGACCCCCTCCAGCTCCACGGGATTCATGGTAGCGATGACCGTGAAAGGTTCCGGCAACTTAATCGTCACACCTTCAATAGTTACCTGCCTCTCCTGCATAGCCTCAAGCAACGCTGACTGAGTTCTCGGAGACGCTCTGTTTATCTCGTCAGCTAAGACTAGATTAGCGTTCACAGGACCTACCACAACCTCGAAATCCCCTGTCTTCTGATTAAAGACCTTAGTACCCACTATGTCTGCCGGCAGTAAGTCAGGCGTTAACTGAATCCTACTAAACCTCAGATTAAGCAACTTAGCGACGGTCTTAGCTGTTAGAGTCTTGGCTATGCCGGGTATTCCCTCAATCAAGACATGGCCCCCGGCAATCACCGACAAAACCAACAACTTCACATCCCACTCTCTCTCAACCAACACCTCCCTAGAAGCCTCAACCACCCTACTAACTATCGCCTCAACATACCTCAACTCTATCTCCACCACTATTTCTTCCAATAACCTAATATCTACTAAACCAATCCAACGAACATTACCGTTATTTCCAAAACAGCTTACCCGTTTGATCATGCTGAAACTTATTTTCTCCGAAGACTAACTTCTTTGGGGCGATGGGATTCGCTGTAATATCCTGCTTTCTCAAAGCGCTGACTCCTACGTTAATCCTATTCTTAGTATTGCTTAGTGTTCTCAGCCCGGTCGCTGAGGCTAGACACTCACCAGACCTCCAGAGCAAGTCGCAGGAGTTATTAGAAGCTCCGAAAGTTCTGAGTGAGTGGCTGAGCAGGGTCGGTAGAGAAGATTTGAAGGCTTTGCTGGAGGAGGCTATCTCAACAAACAACCAAACCTTAATGAAGTTGGTGGTTACTCGCGTTTATGAGTACTTAGCTAGTGATAACCCGGTTGCCTTCTTCGTCGGCGGCAAGCACGTCATGGCTCTCAAAATACTTAATAAATCTGATGATTTGACCGTGAATAACGATGACTTGGGTTGGCTACTTTATCACGCGACAAGATCTTTAAACATGACAGACTATTCCACACTATCTAACGTGTTACTAGTTATTCTCTCAGGTTTCGTGAGTTACGGAGATCACAACGAGTTATCGTACTTCATGATTTACTTGATGAGGGAACCTAAAGTCAGGGTAGTGAGTGAGGACTTGAGGAACGAGTTAAGGCTTCAGATCCTTAAGTTCTTAGACTACGTTGAGGCAGGGGATTTCAAGAAAGCCGCTGATTTCGGGGTCAACGTCTCCTACACTACCTCCATGCTGATCGGTTCATGCATGTACTTAATAGCCTCCTCCTACGCTAAATACGCGTCGTTAAGTAAGTTGCTCGGCGGGTCCGGCAACGTTCTAGGCAACTCAACGATTATTAGCGAGGTTCTTGAGACGCTCTTGAGAGCCAATGTCAGCGGCCCGTTAATTGAGATTATTAAGAGACTCCCGCCGGAAGACCTTAACAGGTTATTGAACGATCTTAACAGGCTTGAGGAAGTTGATGAGGAGGTTCTTGTAGAAGAGATTAATAAGTACGTGAGGGAGAGGAGGTATAATATGTCAATCACCAGCCCGGAACCTAGAACCTCATCCCTAGTAGTTCGGGTTTTCACGGCGGTCAGCAGCGAGAAGGGTTCGGAAATCACTTACAGGTTCTCAAGCGAGTTAAGCTCTCTCATGTACTTGATTTCCTCAAAACCAGCATTCTTAAGTAGCTCCGGTTTTCCCGAACCTAGTCAAGGAGTGAGCCCACCCCCCGCAAGAGGGGTTATGCTAGGGTCTTACGCGCCATTACTACTCGTTATTTTCGCGTCTTCAGCGGCTAGCATAATACTCCTCCTGAAGTTCTCCTCAGTCAGCAGACGCGACTTAGTGAGTAGGGTGCCTCACGTTAAACAAGCACCGCCAACTGAGGCCGTTACTTCCTACGTGGTGAGGGCGTTCTGGTCAGTCGTGGAGAGTTTATGTAGGTTCTTCGAAGTTTCTTTAGGTAAGCATGAAACGCATAGGGAAATCGCCGTCAAATTACTGCCTAAGATTAAGGTGCTCGCAGGGGAGGAACTCACTAAGTTGTTTAACGATTTAACGAAGTATTACGAGTTAGTCAGGTTCGGTAACTTAAGCGAGGATGAGGTGATGGTGTCTGTCGCTAAGCGGGTCGAGGAGCATGTACTTAAGTGGGGGCAGGGTTCCTGAAGCGTTAATCGCTACCGTCTTCCTGATCTCATTAATCGCGTCCCTATACTTAAGTAACTACACGCTCGTCTCCGTAGCCGGGTTAGTCACGTACACGTACATGATTCTGGCAGGGCACGTGTTGTCAGCTTCTATAATCTTATTTCTCTCACTACCTTTCCAGATTTTGGTTGCAGGGCCTTACACAGCACACCTAATAGCCTACTACCCCCTAGTCTTGATAGTGAGATCCTTGATTTACTTAAGGAGACCACACCTTATCTTCATCCCCTTCTTAACGCCTGCTTTGATCTACACAGTATTGTTCCACCCGATCATCGAGGTGCCCCCACTCCACTACCTACTCGTTTGCTGCGTCTCTCTCATATCGGGATATTCCTTAAGGGCTTTCGAGGAGTTGATTAGCTACGGATTCACCGGTCTCGAGGTGCCTGAACTCACCTTGACTCGATTACTCAACGTTGAAACATTCCTTAACTTACTTATCCTTAGTTACGTAGCGTTCGCTTTCTCCGCGTCCACACTCATCACGTTACTGTATTACGGCCTAGCCCTCACCCAATCCCTACTCGTTTCCACGATGGCGGGTTCCCTCACCATCGTGCTGTGGTACCTTATCCGTAGTCCTGGCTTGAGACTCATCTTGGTAGTTGCCTCGACTACGTTCTTGATTCTCACCAACGCTTTCTGGTTGTTAGGTTTCTTCGAAGAATCCGTGAAGTTGTTTGAGGAGGTGTTGAAGTACTTTGGTTAAGAATATTTTAAAACCCCTCACACTATACTTAAGCTACACCCTGTTAGTGAGTTCTGTCGTGCTAGCTCTCTCTCAAAGGTATGTGGCTTCCTTAACATCCCTTGTAGCAGGTTTAGCCCTCCTCAGCTACGTCAAGAGCTTGGTGAGTGAGTGTGAGGAACGCGGACCTGGGTAAGCTGGTAGTGGTTGTCTTCCTGATAGCTCTATTAGCGGAGCCGTTCCCCGCGGGGGTAGTCTTAAGCGGTGCCTCACCCCACAACACTAGTTACGAGGGTACCTCAAGGTTGAGGGAATTGTTGGGGAAGCTAGGTTACGAGGTTAGGTTGGTGGACTCCTGGACACTAACCCTGCTCTACCCGAGTTCCAGATCTTGCCGCATAATACTCATAGTATCGCCTGAGAAGCCTTTTACGCCTGAGGAAACGAGCGCGATAGCTTGGTTAGTTAGGAGTGGCTCAGGCCTCATCATAGCTGATGAAGGAACCTACAGCAACGCCGTCTTAGAAGCCTTAGGTATTGACGCGAGGATTTTAGGGGGGTACGTGAGTTTCGGGGGCTCCCAGATTTTCCACGGCATAGTGAACGTTAGCGGGGCTGACACACTAATATACTTCGCGTACGCGTCGAGAGTAGTGTCAAGTAAGGGCGTGGTAGTAGCTTACAGAGGTGACGCGGTCTTAGGGGTTAAGGTGAGCGTTGGCGGGAGCCCGGCGTACGTGTTCGGCGACGGCTCTATAATGACTAACGCAGCCCTCTCATCACTATCCCCGGACAACCCCTACGTCAAGCTTGTTAAGGAAGTCCTCAACTCCATATGTCTTGGCGGGACGATCTACCTAGACTCTTCTAAGTACGGGCTGAAGCCGGTGACGACCGCGGAGCTAATGAATAGCAACCTCACATACTTCGCGGCGGCGGTATCTAACCCCTTCAGGTATTTACTAACTTTCAGCGAGAACACGGGCGTAGTTAGCTTAAGCATGGTTTCCCTAATTCTTTCACTCATATTCTCACTCACGATAGTCGGCCGTCTCCTACCCTGGAAGGGTATCTTAACAACTTATTACTGGGAGATCACCCCAAGACTTAAGCGGAGAGGCTACGTCTTAAGCAGGGTTAGGAGCATAGCGTGCAGTGAGGACGCGCCGGACTCTCTAAAGACCTTATGCGGTGGCGGTAGAAGCAAGTTAGGAACCTCTGATTTGACTTGGTTGTTAAGCAAGGTTTCAGTAGAGTAACGCACGTGTTAACTCTTAATACTCGTGTTAACGTAAGTAATATTAGGCTTGAGGAATTGATTAGAGGGGAGATCTGCAGTCTGTGCAGAGGGTCTAGGTACTTATGCGGGCTCACTTACTGCCCACTACTAGTAGAGTTTTACAGTAGGGTCAGCGTGAAGCTCGTTAAGTTCAGCGACCTCATTGAGGGTTCCTCACCACCCTCCGTCTTTGTTGGGAGGGTAGGCTATCCTAAAGTCAACGTAGGACCCTCACTACCCCCTCAAGTAGGCGACACCAAAGAATACGAACTGCCTGAAGTGTGGATAGGTAAATCCTTAGAAGACATACTCGTTAAGAGACTCTCCATGGTCGTCGGAGTTACTCAAGTCAAGGTCCGGGACGTAGGAACCAATTACGTAGCCAAGATTCAGGAACTCGCTCTTTCCGAGAAGCCCGTGGATGTTGAGGTCCTCCTAGACAAGAAGTATTTCAGGAAACCTCTCTTCGGTGAGGAGGTCCCGCCATTCGGTCCGAGAGCTTTGTTAAGAGATGTTAGAGTGGTTAGCAATCCGTACTTCGGGAGACCCGTTGAGAAAGTCTTCGGTGACACGGACTTAAAAGCTGTTGAAGCCGTCTTACTACTTTATAAGGAAGGCGTCCCCGTCTCCAGAATACAGAGGATCTTCTCTGTAGGTGCTTTAGGTAAATTCACGGACAGGAGGTTAGTCCCCACTAGGTGGTCCATAACAGCGGTTGACGACATCATCTCCAGGTCTTTAATCAAGAAAGTGAGGGGTTTACCGGAGCTCGGGGAGATCTTGGTCTATGTGAGGGAGTACATGAAGAATCTCTTCGTGGCGGTTCTGCTACCAGGTGTTTGGAGTTATGAGTGGGTTGAGGCTTGGTTCCCTGGCAGCACGTGGAACCCCTCAGGGATTAGGGTAGCGATCGGGGGCGATCACGAAGGTCCTTCAGGGAAGTCTGAATACGCGTTGACCGGAGGTTGCTACTACGCTGCCCGCTTAGGAGTCGCCGAGCACCTCCTCCACAGGCTGGGAAGGCAAGCCACGGTCTTCTTGTACAGGGAGATCTACGAGGGGTTCAACATACCTATCGGGGTCTGGTTCGTCAGAGAGAACATCAGGAAGTTGTTTGAGTCTAGGCCGGCGAGGTTTAGCGACTTAAACGAGGTGTTGGGTTTCCTGAAGGGTCGTACACGCGTCAGCGTAGAGGAGATCGTGAGGTACTCTTACATCCTAAGAAATTACGGGAGGGTGAGAACGCTTGACTCTTTCTGTAGGAAGAGTACGTAAAGGCTGGGTAGAGTACGTCTTTATTCACGCATCCACAGCCCTCAGCAAGTCCGGACTACCAGACCTAGACTACGCTTTAAACCCCTACATCGGGTGCTACCATAAATGTAGTTACTGCTATGCGAGGAGTTACTGCAGGTTTGAAGAACCCAGGACTCGTTGGGGTGACGTGATCTACGTTAAGAAGAACGTGGTAGACTTGCTGAGGGCTGAGGTTAGGAGGGTTCGCCCGGGCTCCGTAGGTCTCTCAACCACTACAGACCCTTACCAACCTATAGAGGCCTTAACTAAGTTAACTAGAGCGTCTCTTGAAGTCCTTCTTAGAGCAGGCTTCAAGGTCGTCATACAGACTAAGTCTCCTCTAGTCTTAAGAGACTTAGATATCCTGACCCAGCATAGTGACCTAGTTGAGGTTGGGTTCACGATAACCTCAGTAGATAACTCCGCGTTAAGAGGAATTGAGGTTAGAGCCCCTCCACCCACGGCGAGGGTGAGGGCTCTAGCAAGAGTTAGCGAATCAGGTATTAAGACATGGGTTTTCTTTGGCCCCATAATTCCAGGACTTAACGACGATTCAAGCACTATCGAGGGGGTTGTTGAGGTAGCGCGTGAGACTAACTCAACGCTTTACTACGACTGGCTCAGATATAAGGAAGAGATAAGCAACTTCTTCAAGACCCTGGGGTTATCCCCTGAAAAATATGTTAGGGGCCGTGACTTCACTTCATGGCGTAGGTCCGTTGAGGAAAGACTTCAGAAAATCTGCAGAGAGAGGAACGTTACTTGTATACCGGCTTTCAGTTCCTAGTTACCTGAGGGAACGCCGGGCTTCATCAAGTGTGTGACTTCTTTAATTCACGCACGCGCGTTATCTCCTCGGCTAATCTAGTTACGTTCTCTAGTGTCGGGTTCTTCCTAGTCTTGCTCGCTAACTTACGTAATTCGGGGTACTCACTCAAAACCATCCTTATTACCTTGTTTAGGAGGCGCCTACCATCCGAGTTCAGGACGTTTGATTTATCGAAGAATTCCTCTCTCCTCGTCAGCAATCTTCTCACTAGGTTGTCCACTTCGGTACTCATTCAGTTTCTTAACCTCTTGATGATATTAGCGTTACTGTTTTCGTGACGCCGCTTATCCTCCTGATGTTAGTGACTAGCTTATCTATGTCTTTAAGATCCTTACCTTCCGCAGTCACTACCAGGTCGTACTCCCCGAACACCACGTCTACGGATACTTTAACGTTCTCGTCCTCGAGCTTCATTATTTCCTCAGCTATGTCGTACTCCAGCCCTATACTAGTAGTCACCAGCACGTACGCTTTAACACCGCCCACTCTAACCACCTTAGTTGGTGTTCTCTAAGATTTTTATTTATTTCACGTCTACTTAACGCAACTACCCCTCTCCCCCAACGTCTTAACGTTGACTCACTCACGTCGCTCACGCCTTATACTTGCTTACATTTATTTTGCTTCTGTCGTTATTTTCTGAGGTGTGTGTATGGGTTTAGTGGTCTTCACTTTCAAGCCCAACAGGATAGCTTTCGACGTTCTGAGTAGTGAGGGTGTTGAGTTCGAGTATTTCGACGGTCAAACACCTCCTAGAGAGTGGTTTGAGGAACACTTAAGGAGTGCTGTGGTGGTCGTGATCCCTCCCTGGCAGTCGTTTGGTAAGGAGTTGATGGATTTAGCTCCCAACCTTAAGTTATTGTTTGTTCACGGTTCAGGACTTGACAGAGTTGATGTTGCGGAAGCTAGTAGGAGGGGTGTGTGCGTAGCTAACGCGCCTGACGCCATAGCTCAAGCAGTAGCCGAACACGCTCTCGCGCTAGTCCTGGCAGTCATGAAGAACGTGGTAAGAGGTGATAGGGTCGTGAGGTCCGGTGGTTGGGGGCCTGACACACAGAGAAACCTCATCACCACCACTTTAAGAGGTAAGAGAGTCGGTATCGTCGGGTTAGGCAGGGTTGGTTCCGAGGCCGCTAAGCTTTTCAGAGCTCTTGGAGCAGAGGTCGTTTACTGGAGTAGGTCTAGGAAGACCGAGGTCGAGCACGGTCTTGACGTGAAGTACGTGGATTTCGAGGAGCTCTTGAAGACTTCGGACGTGATCTTAGTTACTATCGCTCTCACACCCGAGACTAAGGGACTCATAAGTCATAGAGAGCTCTCATTAATTAAGCCGGGAGCCATCATAGTTAACGTTTCAAGAGGTCCAGTGATAGATGAGGAAGCCTTAATTAAGGCGTTAAGTGAGGGTAGGGTGCGTGCAGGACTAGACGTCTACACGATCGAGCCCCTGCCAAGAGATTCCGAGTTGACGAAGCTTGAGAACGTCGTTCTCACACCGCATATCGCCGGCTTCGCTTACGAAGCACTCAGAGGGACAAGCGAGTTCGTCGCTAAGGAGGTTGTGAGGTTCCTTAAGGAGGGTAAGCTACCCTACACAGTCGTTAATAAAGAGGGTTGCATCAAGCCCGGTCTATGAGCTACCTCGTCCTAAAGGGTGGGGTTTCCAGCGTTTAGCTGGGCTTCGCGCTCCCAGGCCTCATTTGCTGGTTTGGGGGCTCACGCCCTCATCCCGCAGAGCTCATCACCCTGCGGGCTACTGCGATAACACCTTAGCTTTCCTCACGTTGTACGCGTAAAGCCCTACGTAAGCGGCTGCTAGGATAGGTGTTATATACTCGTATGGCGTTAAGTTAGCTATTCCGAGCGCTATGAGCAACCCTCTCTGCAATTTACCTATGTGCGTACCGTGCCAACCAACTATGCCGGCACTTAGCATCAGTATTGAGAGCGCCGTGTTCGTTATGCCGTAAGCGATCCTGTAAATCACGTAAGGAGTTATCCCGCCCGCCGGAAGTATGAGTAACGCGGGGTCCAGGACGAATATGTACGGCACTAAGTAGCCAGCCAACGCATACTTAGTAGCGTTAAACGCTGTTTTCCAGAATTCCGACTTAGCTAGTAGTGTGCCAGCATACGAAGCTAGCGCTACCGGAGGTGTTAAGTCAGCTAGTATACCGAAGTAGAAGACGAACATATGTGCCGCTAGTTTAGCCATTTCCAGATCTACGCCAGTTATTCCTGCTATCGCTCTAGCCATCGGCGCACCCACTATCGTAGAGGTTATTATGTAGTTAGCTGTCGTAGGAACGCCCATGCCCAGAACCAGGCTTATAGACATCGCGGTAACCATTAAAACGAATATGTTGCCGCCGGATATCTCTACTAACTGATACCCTATGGTTGCGGCCCACCCAGTCATCGTGAGAACTCCTTGTATCAATCCCGCGCATGACGCCGCGAAGAAGACCGTCATAGCGCTCCTGAAGCTTGAGTCAAACGCTTTAAGTAGTGCTGACGTCATCTCATGACTCTCTCTTATTGCGTAGCCTATGAGTATCGCTACGAAAACGGAGATCACCCCAGCGAAGAATATTGCCGCACTAACAGGTAATCCTAGGAAGTAGGAGATCACGCCTACCAAGATTATCGAGCCGGTGACTAGTAGCTTAGGCATAACCCCTATCGTTCTTTGATAGATCCAGGCTGAAATAATGGCGGCCCCTATAGCGCCTAAAGCACTATACTGTGGTTCAAGACCTGAAAGCAGGAGATACGTGACCACAGGTATTGGGCTAAGCAAGTATATCCCGCGAGCTAACTCCTTAAAACTAGGTAGTAATTCTCTGGAGATAGGCCTTATCCCAAGCTTCTTAGTCACCCTATCTATGAAGATATATACCGAAGTGAAGTAGAGGATAGCTGGTATTGCGGCAGCTATTATTATGTCTCTGTAAGGCCTCCCAAGAAATTGAGCCATGACGAACGCCGCGGCCCCCATAACCGGGGGCATTAGTTGTCCCCCGGTTGATGCAGCCGGCTCGACAGCTCCAGCTACCTCAGGCGGGTAACCAGCTCTCTTCATTAAAGGTATTGTGAAAGTGCCCGTCGTTAAGACGTTCGCTACCGAGCTTCCTGAGACAGTCCCCATGAGAGCGCTAGCCACTACCGCTGTTTTCGCGGGACCTCCCCACCTATGCCCTACCAAAGACATCACGAATTTCGTTATGTAGTCTCCGATCCCTATCTTTTCTAGTATCGAGCCGAAGAAGACGAACGCGAACACGTATGAGACCATCACGTATAGCGGGATAGCGAATATCCCCTCCCTAGCATAGAACATGTGGTTAATGAATCTCCTAATGTTAAATCCCTCGTAAGTAACTCCTAAGAACATAACTACCGAAGCTATTGCAGGCAACGCCACACCTAAAGACCTTCTAGAAGCTTCTAAGAGGAGTATTATAGCTATCAGAGGCATTAACACGTTAGGGAGTGTTGCTTCAACATACCCGTACTGAACCACTACAGGGTATATGATCACTAAGTAAAGCATTGAGATCAGGGCTGCCGTGCCGAGCACGTAGTCATAAGCAGGTATCTTGTCCGTCTTAACCTTTTTTGTCGCTGGGTATACTATGTAGGCCGCCAACATCAGCAAGCCTAGCAGGAAGGCCATGCTCTGCTGTATGTCCGGAGCATAAAGCAAGAGCTTAACGTCTAGCCCCACCCTCCTTAATATGGTGTAGAGCGAGAAGTTAAGCCCCATCACGAAAAATAGCTCGTATAGAGCGAACACGACACCCAGAACTAATATGAGCTTAGCTAGCCATCCTGACTTAGCTCTCTCAATAGTTAATGCTTCAGTCAATTTAGGACGCCTCTCAACAAGAAGATATTAACAGGCAGTCAATTTAAGTATTAATAGTTATCGCAGCTTCTGACTAAACACCCATTCCACCACCGAGATTTTCGTGCACGCCTCGACCACTATCTCTTCCTTACTCACTACTTCCTCGCCGTTGATAGTTATTTCCGGGTTGACTCTGTACCTCATGCTTATTTTTAATGTCGTGGTGTTTAGTATCATATTCCTTGCTACGTACTTCCCGCCCACGCTTACCGACTGATTCGGCGCATCACCCGGTCTTGAAGGTAGTCCTGCCCCATACCCCGCCCACACAAACTCCGCTAACCTTATCTCACAGTTCGTTACCTCATACACTTCCGTTATCTCTGATAGCTCAACGCTGTGTTCGTATTCTAGTCTTATGCTCACTCTTGTGTTGGGGCTGGTCACGTATACAGTCCCGTCAATCACTACCTTACACGCTTCTATTACCGGATATGTTAATAAGATTATTAACGCTACGGTGGTTATTATTAGAGGGAAAAAGTATTTCTTCTTTACCAAACTCATTTATCCTCATGGCTTAAGTTCTTGAGGTACTGTGATTCCCTTGTCTTGGTAGTACTTGACCGCTCCTGGGTGTAGCTTTATCGGTAATCCCTCAAGAGCTTTATCTAAGCTTATGTCTTGAGCTCTTGAGTGTGCTTGCTTTAACTCATCTAGATGGTCGAACATGACCTTAAGTATGGTGTACGCCACGTCATCAGGTACGTCTGAGCTTACGGCTAGCATCGCTCTCACAGCAAGGGTCTTCACGTCTTTCTCCAAACCCGTGTACGTTCCCTTAGGTACCGTGAACGGCACGAAGAATAGGTAGCCTTGCTGCTTGAGGGTGTTGAGTAGCTCGTCAGGTATCTCAACCAAGCTTATCGGGGTCGTAGCCGCTAACTCCATAACCGCGGAGGTCGGAATACCTGCTACCACGAAGGCCGCGTCCACCTGACCTAGCTTGAGTGCTTGCGCAGCTTGCGTGAAGTCCAGATTCTGAACAGTTATCTTATCCCACACACCGGAAGCTCTTAATATTATCTCCGCCTCCACGGCAGTCCCGCTCCCTGCCGCACCCACCGCAACCCTCTTCCCCTCTAAATCACTTATTGTTTTTATCCCGCTATCAGCCCTCACAATTATCTGAATTATTTCCGGGTATAGCGTCGCTAACCCCCTTATCTTACCTATCTTACCTTCAGAGAACATGTAGAGCCCATTATACGCGTAGTAAGCTATGTCGTTCTGTATGAATACCAGGTTCGCGTCACCCGTCCCCAAAGCTCTGGCGTTAGCTACCGAAGCACCGCTCGAAGATGCTGAAGCAGTTATCTTATCCCCAGCATACTTATTCAGTAGATCCGCTAACTTAACCCCTAGCGGGTAGTAGACCCCTCCAGTACCCCCAGTGTATATGGTGATCTTGTACGGTGCCGGCGGGGTTAAAGCATAATAACCCAGAATAACAGCCAGTATGACCACTACCACCGCCACTATAGCTACCATTGTTTTCGAGATCCCTTTCATAATAATACCTCAAAATATTTTTTCGTTGGAATCATTAATAAACTTTACGCAAACTTTCACGACACGTCATACCTCAATAAAAGAAGTACATATCTTAAGTTACGCGTCGCGCGAGTTAAGGAGTGCTTTAGGGCAAACCTCGCCTTCCTGATTGAAAACCATTTAAAGCAGTAAGTAGGGAATAATCTTAGGTGGCTCACATGGTTGAGAAGGTGAAGAGCGGTATTCCGGGCTTAGACGAGCTACTCTTCGGCGGGATTCCTAAGAGAAACGTGGTCTTGATTTCGGGTGGTCCAGGCACCGGGAAAACCATACTGAGTCAGCAATTCCTTTATTTTGGGCTGACTTACGGGGAGCCCGGAGTTCTGGTGACTCTGGAGGAACACCCCGTTCAGATTAGGAGGGAGATGAGTGAGTTTGGCTGGGACGTGAAAAAGTATGAGGATGAGGGGCTCTTCGCTATAGTGGACGCGTTCACTGGCGGGATAGGTGAAGCAGCTAAGAGAGAGAAATACGTGGTTAAAAGCGTTGACGATATCGGGGAGTTCATCGACGTAGTAAGGCAAGCTCTGAAGGATACGAAAGCTCAGAGAGCGGTAATAGACTCGGTCTCAACACTATACCTCACTAAACCCTCGATAGCTAGGAGCGTGTTAATGCAGTTGAAGAAGGTTCTCTCAGGTCTTGGCGTAACGACGTTTCTAGTATCTCAAGTAAGCGTCACCGACAGAGGGTTCGGGGGGCCGGGAGTTGAGCACGCTGCTGACGGCATAATAAGGCTAGATCTAGACGAGCTAGACGGGGTCTTAACTAGGTCTATACTAATATGGAAGATGCGTGGAACCAAGCACGACTTAAGGAGACATCCCTTCGAGATAACGGATAAGGGAGTGATCATATATCCTGACAAAGTAGTTAAGAGGAGAGAGATAATCGCTTTAGAGACTTAAACAACCTCAAGCACATTTTGAGTTACTACCAAGTAAGGTATGTCGCGAAAAACACGTATAGTAAGGGCATTAAGGTATTCAAGACCGCTAAAATCATTAGTATCCCTACCTCCGTCTTCCTAGCGAGTACGTGAAGATTCTCTATTAACGTGAAGACTCTTTCCCCAACAACCCTTACATCGCTTAACTCAAGGTTTACTATTTTGTAGGACGCGGGTACTTCATTCTCGGACGCTTTCTTAAGAGATTCTAGTACCGCTTCGACAAGCCCGTCACACTCGTTAACCACTTCATACGGTGATTCTTTTAAGGATGCAGCGCATGAGTGATCGTCCGGCGTCACTACCTCGAAGTCTGTTAGGTTCGTCTTCTCCCTAATCACGTTATCTAGCTTAAGCCGGAAGTTTTTGTCTACGTTATTCCCGTAGATGTAGATGAGCCCATACCTCCTATCTCCTACTCGCATACTCAACGCCTTTATTCTCGGGTTACACAACCCCACGCAAGCTTTAGTGACTGCGGCTTCCCCATACCCAACTAGGAACTTGCTCGGCTCTGAACACCCGTAAGCCTCAGCCACCCTATCCAGTAGGTTTTTAAGTTCCTCGAGTTCCTTAACTTTATCACCCTTACACGAGTGGGCGTCAACCAACATGACGTTCGCGGGGGCTTTAGGGTGCTTACTCAGGTAGTCCCACGCATTATAGGGTATGTCGTCATTACCTAGCGACTTATTAATTATGAAGGGCGTCATGAAGTCTTCACCCCGTAACGTCAGGGCTTCCCAGCCATCACTTAATTTAATCCTGTACGGCTCGCACAAGTATTCTTTGAGAGAATCGTTTAAGGAATTTCTCGCCTTAGTGACTACTTCACGAGCGATTCTCTCAGCGTCTTTATTGTTAGCTAGGTTGTGCTCGTGTGATCCGGCAGTATGAAACGTGAAAGCCTTGAAGTCAGGCTCTGAGAAACTATCCACGTAGTGTATGAACCTAGAAGAACCTATGTTGTTAAACGGGCCGAAATGGATTCTAGGGAATACCATCACTATGTTCGGTTTTACCTCACGCTTAATAACCAAGCACTTAACCTCAACGCTTTTCTGAGAACCTATGTGATTGAAGAGTGCCTCAAGACTCTCGGGTTCGCCCGTAAACCACGTGTTGAGGAAGGCTCTTAAAGCCACTATAGGTGAGACACCGCTTAACTGCCTACCCTTGTTATCGATGTACCGCAAGAGTAGAATCCCTAAAACTACGGAAGCAAACTCAACTATTAAAGCACTAACTAGTTGCGCGTAACTTAAGCTCTGCTCGAAGAAGACTTTATTGACTACTGCGAGGGTTAGTATAGGTATCGTGAGGGAGACCGCTAAAGCGTGAATCACTGACGTGAAAGCGGATAGGATCACCAACACGAAACCTGAAGTAACCACAAGACCTAATCCCCTCAGCCCGGCAAGCCTGTAAAGAATTAGTTCCGCGATTAAAGACGTGGCGAAAGTGACTAGGGATAGCCCGAGAACCCTCTTAAAGTTAAAGAGCTTCGTAAGCATTAAGGGCGAGTACATGAAGGTTAACACACACCCGAGTAGGAAGTACGCGCTTATTGAAGCAGAAAACCCCTCAACACTATAGTGTTTCGCGTTAGCTATGCCCGCTAACGAAATCAGAGAAACATATATAGCTATTAAAAACCTCTTCCGGGGCAGTAGGCTCAAGCGCCTGTAATACCTTCTAGTTATTCGCTCAACACTCATCGCCGGCTATCCTAGACTCTATGTAATACGGGTTTTTAACTTAAAGGAAGGAATCGCTTTCTTGACGCCGTCCTCCTTTTTATATCATTTAATGTAAATTCATGGACTGACCTCCGGTTAGGTGAGCAAAATATTTATATTGCTCAATGTAAATTAATTCAGGGAATAAGATGTTAAGTGTGGTTGTCGGGGGGTTCTTCGGTGACGAGGGTAAGGGTAAGGTAGTCGCTTACCTAGCTCTCAACGACGAAGTAAACGCGGCTGTGAGGGTGGGTTCCGTTAACGCGGGGCATACAGTGATTTGGGGTGGTAAGGAGTTTAAGTTGAGGATAATCCCCTCAGCTTTCGTGAACGGTGGTTGCAAGCTTTATATTGGTGCCGGGTCTTTAGTAAGGCTTGACGTATTCTTTAGGGAAGTCACTACTTTAGGTGTTGCTGGGAGGGTTTTCGTGGACAAGAACGCCGGGATTATAGAGGATAAGCACGTGGAGACTGAGGCGAGAGACGAGTATCTCAGGAACTCCATAGGCTCTACCCTCCAAGGTGTTGGAGCGGCCATGGTTGATAGGGTGATGCGTAGGTTGAAGCTCGCCAGAGACTTCCCTGAGTTAAGCACGTACTTAGTGGACTTGGTTGACGAGCTTTGGAGGATTCTTGATTCGGGAGGTAACGTGTTGGTTGAGGGTACTCAAGGCACTTACCTATCTCTATATCACGGCACGTACCCCTACGTGACTAGCAGGGATACCACAGCTTCAGGAATCTTATCAGAAGTAGGTCTAGGGCCTAAGCACGTGGATGAGGTCATCCTAGTTTTTAAGTCTTACGTTACCAGGGTTGGGAGCGGTCCCCTGCCCGGCGAGCTACCTCTCGAGGAAGTCATTAATAGAGGTTGGTTAGAGAAAGCTTCCGTTACCGGGAGGATGAGGAGGGCAGCACCCTTCGACTACAATCTAGCTAGGAGAGCCGTAATACTTAATTCAGCGACTCAAGCGGCTTTAACATGTCTTGACAAGGTTTTCCCGCCCTCAGCTAGAGTAAGGGAGTGGGGTAAGTTACCTCCTGAAGCTAAGAGATGGGTGGAGGACCTGGAGGACGCGATAGGGATTCCGGTAACGCTCATAGGTACCGGGGATGACGTCACTCACATGATAGATAGGAGGAAAGATTTAGGTGTTATGAGATGAGGGATTTCGACGTCGTAATAGTCGGTGGGGGTCCTGCCGGGCTAATGGCTGCTCTAGAGATAGTGAATAACTCGGGAGGCAGTTTAAGGGTGGCAGTCTTTGATAAGGGGAGGAGAGTCACTGAGAGGAAGTGTCCGTTAGCTATTAAAACAAATAACGTGAACTCCCACGTCTTAAACAATAGGGTGGAGTGCTTAAACTGCGAGGTATGTAACGTGACCTACGGGGTAGGGGGTGCTGGCGCGTTAAGTAGCGGGACACTTAACTTAAGACCCGACGTGGGGGGAGACCTAGATAAGCTAGTCGGTGACTGGAATTACGCTGAGGAATTAGTGAAGTACGTTGACAGAATATTCGTGTCTTTCGGAGTGCCTGAAGACACTCTCCACGTGCCAGACAAGGAGAAAATAACTATGCTTGAGAGGCTTGCGGCTAAGGCCGGCGCGAAGTACATACCGACACCTCAGAGAATTGTTGGAACGGACGTCATGATCAGGGTTGTCGATAACTTGAGTACCTATTTAGAGAAGAAGGGCGTGAGGATATTCACGGAAACGAGCGTGGTTGAGGTGTTGAGGGGTGACGGCGTCTTCAAGTTAAGTACTACTCGAGGGGAGTTCACGGCCCGCAGACTACTCCTAGCGCCCGGCAGGGGAGGGGTTACGTGGTTCCAGAGAGTGGTTAGGGATCTAGGCATAGATCACGAGCCAGGATTTCTGGATGTGGGTGTTAGGGTAGAGGTCCCGTCTTACGTAGCTGAGGACGTCACCACGGTGAACCCAGACCCTAAAATAGTTCTCTACACGAAATTCTACGACGATAGAGTCAGGACCTTCTGCACGAACCCGCGCGGGTTCGTAGTACAGGAGAGATATGAGGACGGTACCATAGGGGTTAACGGGGTTAGTTACAGGAACTTAAAGTCTAGGAATACCAACTTCGCGTTATTAGTCACGTTAAAGCTCACGGATCCTTACTCTGATGCCACAGAGCTAGGTAAGTCTATAGCTAGGATAGCTACTCGAGTAGGTGTGGGTAAACCAATAATTCAGAGATTAGGTGATTTAGAGAAAGGTAGGAGGAGTACGTGGGAGAGGATAGAGAGGAGTATTGTGACACCTACCTTAAAGAACGTGACGCCCGGGGACATAGGGGTCGTCCTCCCTTACAGAATCATAGTTAACTTACTTGAAGCCTTCAAGAGATTGAATATCCTTTACCCAGGTCTCTACTCACCGCAAACAATACTTTACGCGCCTGAAATAAAGTATTATAGCATAAGAGTCAAGACAGACAAGAACTTACAGACCAGTGTAGAGAATATTTTCGTGGCAGGTGACGGTGCAGGTCTTTCAAGAGGTTTAAACATAGCTGCTGCTACGGGGGTTATTGCCGGTAGGGCAATACTTCAGAGTCTTTAAGGATGTTTTCACTAAGTCTTGTTAAGAAGGTTATGATGGCTTCATTCATCATAATTAATTTATTCATGTTAATTGATTGAGGGCATTACGTTGTGTTTAGATATAAATATTTAATACGTTCATGAAATTATTTATGTCGGGGGTTAGATTGAGGGAGGAGTTTCTTGGCGGGATTCTCGTAGTGGATTTAGGGGGTCAGTACACGCACTTAATATCTAGGAGGTTTAGGGAGTTAGGAGCTTACGCTAGTGTTATCCCGTACAAATCTTTAGAGAAATCAATTCTTTCAAGGTTTGACGCTTTAGTCTTGTCGGGCAGTCCTTTAAGCGTTAGTGAGCTTGATGAGGCGGAACTCAGCAAGTTTAGCGAGTTGGTTTTCGGTAGCGGCAAGCCTGTTCTCGGCATATGCTTCGGTCATCAATTACTTGCTAGGTTGTTGGGGGGTAGTGTAGAGAGGAGGATGGAGTTTGGTCGTACGGGGGTAAGAATACTGAAACGCGATCCTATATTCAACGGTTGGGGGGATTTCGAGTTTGTGTGGATGAGTCATAACGAATGCATTACCTCGCTTTCAGGCTTAGGGGAGGTTCTCGCTTTATCAGAGAACGGGTGTGTTGCGGCTTTCAAGGTGCTTCATGAGGGTAACGTGATTTACGGTGTCCAGTTCCACCCGGAAGTCAAGCACACAGTTAAGGGGTCGCGATTGCTCGAGAACTTCCTCAGTATCGCGGGTGTTGCGAGGAATTGGTCGCTCAGCGACTACGTTGACCGCATAATTAAAGAGATGATTAACGAGGTTGACACGAGCGCTAAAGCTTTGGTCGCTGTTAGCGGCGGGGTAGATTCCACGGTTTCTGCCCTGATAGCTAAGAAGGTTTTTAAGGATAAGCTAGTCGCTGTTTTCGTTAATCACGGGCTTTTGAGGGAGGGTGAGGTTGAGGAAGTCTTAAGTAATTTAAGGAGTTTAGGGATAGAACCGCTCTACGTAAACGCTGAAGAAAGATTCTTGAAGTTGCTTGAGGGGGTTTCTGATTGCGAGGAACGTAGAAAGCTGATCGGCGAGGAATTCGTTAAGATTTTCAAGGAGATAATTGAGAGGGATCCGGAAATCAAGTACTTCGTTCAGGGGACTACCTACCCTGACGTGATAGAGAGCGGTGTTGTGAGCGGTTCAAGCAAGATTAAGACACACCATAACGTCGGGGGGATGCCCCCCTGGTTTAAGATGAGGATACTTGAGCCGTTGAGGTATCTCTACAAAGACGAGGTTAGGGAGGTCGGGAGACTCTTAGGTCTTCCTGAAGCTTTGTTGAGGAGGCACCCGTTCCCCGGACCCGGCTTGGCGGTGAGGGTGATCGGTGCTTTCACTAGGGAGAAGTTAGAGATTGTCAGGAAAGCTTCTAAGATAGTTGAGGACACGTTGAGGGAGTACGGGCTTTACGACTCAGTATGGCAGGCTTTCGCAGTCGTCGGTGATGATATGTGGGTAGGGGTTAAGGGCGATGAGAGGGATCAAGGATATATTCTGACGATAAGGGTTGTTGAGAGCTCTGACGGCATGACCGCTGATTGGGTTAGGATACCGCACGAGGTTCTCGACGTAATGTCTAGGAGGATAACCTCCAGTTTGAGCAGGGTTACCGCCGTAACGTACGCTATAACGTCTAAGCCCCCGAGCACTATAGAGCCTTGCTGAGGGGGTCCTAATGGAGATTCTTTACCTGCCTTGGAGTAGGGCTTTAAGCATGTGTTATAGGTTGGCTGAGATAATCCTTGATTCAGGAGAGAGCTTCACTACCGTACTAACCGTATCGAGGGGCGGGCTGGTTCCCGCACGAATAGTTAGTGACGTGATAGGGGTGGACGACTTCCATGTGGTGAGATCCAGGTTCTGGGGTGTTGGAGGCAGGATATTGGAGGAGCCGGAGATCAGCTATTATGGCGGGATAGAGCTTAAGAATAAGAAGGTTTTAGTTGTTGATGAGGTGGTTGACACAGGAACCACCATGTCAAGGATTGTCAGGCTAGTCAATAGTTTAGGAGCTCGTGAGGTTAAGACCGCCGTACTACACTACAAAACCTCCAGTTCTTTCATACCCGATTACTACGTTGAGCGTGTTGAGAAGTGGGTCTGGATATATTACCCGTGGTCTTTCAGTGAGACACTGTTTGAGCTAGCTAGGCAGGAAGACTCTAACAACATACTTGAGAAAGCTTTCGAGATACTTAGGAGGCTAAACGCGAGTGAACTTTACCTAGACCCGCACAGAATAAGTAATTCACTGAACGCTTACTTAAGGAACTGGGTAGCCGCTAAACAGGGGAGTGAAGCCAAACGAAAATATTAGTTGCTTAACAGACAAGTTCTTGGTGAGTAGGATAAGAAGGACTGTGAGATTGCCTGTCGAGGTTGAGTGTGCTGAACCACTCACCATAGTTATGAGTAGGTTGAAGAATCAGAAATACCATTTAGTAGGTTCGCACTCGGCTGTTAAGAAGTGTTTATGGGTTCATAACGCGTTGACTCAGGGCAGGTTTTGCTATAAGTGTAAGTTTTACGGGATTGAGTCGCATAGGTGTGTGCAGTTCACTCCCGCTACTCTTTGGTGTTGGAACGCGTGTCTTCATTGCTGGAGGGTGAGGCCGCAGGACCTCGGGTTAAGCGATAAAGACTTGATGAGGTTGCCTAGCGTTGACGATCCTGAAGTGATTGCTGACCTAGCCATAGAGGAGCATCGGCGAACCGTTAGCGGGTACAGGAACGTAGCTCCTAAAAACATGTGGGAGGAGGCGATGAACCCTAAACACGTAGCCATCTCACTCACCGGTGAGCCAACCCTGTACCCCAGGCTGAGTGAGTTGATTCAGGTGTTCCATAAGAAAGGCTTGACCACGTTCTTGGTGACTAGGGGTATAAGGCCTGAGGTTTTAGCGTCGCTCGAGGAAGAACCTACTCAACTCTACGTGTCTTTAGAGACCTGGAATAAAGAAATGTACGATTTCTTTAATAGACCCCTCGTGAGTAAGGGTTGGGAGAAAACCTTAGAAACCTTAGAGTTACTGCCGTCCTTCTCATCACCTACCGTCCTCAGAATAACTTTAATCAAGGAATTCAATATGAGCGATAAAGACGTCAAGGGATTTGCTAGGTTGATAGATAAGGCCTCACCAACCTACGTAGAGCCTAAGGCTTACATGCACGTAGGCGGCTCTACCGAGAGATTAAGCAGGGATAACATGCCTTCAATGAATGAAGTCCTGAACTTCGCTGAGAAGTTAGCGGTTGAGACGGGCTATAGGATAGCGTCGTACTCCGCGCCATCAAGGGTCGTGCTACTAACTAGGCTTGAAGGACCCATAATAAGATATGGTAAGGGATGCCCTAACGCTTGGAGGACCGAGGAAATAGGTGATGAATTCTCGGGTGAGTACGGACAACCAGAACCTTTCTGACGAAAAATCATATGTAGGGTTTGGTCAGGTTAACATTCCTGGCCAGCACGTACGGCGCTCTAGTAGGTGTCCGGACCTCCCACCACATAATATCGTATGTTTGCCTAGTCATCTCCTCAATGTTGTTGAGGAGTTGAGGGAAGCTCGTCGCTATCCTCACCCTACCGACGTTGCCCACCACCTCACCGTTCTTAACCAGTAAAGCCGCGTCACGCGCTACCGTCGAGAACGTGCCCTCAACATAGTTTTGCAGTCTAGTATACCAGTTATTGGTTATTATGACCCCGTTCCTTAACTCACTAACTAATTCTTCCTCCCTCAGTTCTCCAGGCTTCATGCGTAGGTTCCAGGGGTTCGGCATCACCCACCCGGCGTTGCCCGTAGATTTAACCCCGAGCTTGGTTGCAGTGCCGGAGTTGTGGAGTAGGTTGTGGAAGACCCCGTCCTCTATTATAGGCTTATCGTAGGTGGGGACCCCCTCGTCGTCGAATGAAGCTACGTTAGGTAGGGTGGGGTCCCTGGGCGTGTCCACCAGCGTTAGCTTCTCTGAAGCTATCTTATCGCCGGGTCTGAACTTCATGAACATTGAATAACCCATTAAGACCGCTAGCGCTGATGACATGAAAGACACGTAATTCATTAAGTTACCTACCACGAGTGGTGAGAGGACTACGTCGTACTTACCGGGTTGTAGGTCCGCTTTATTACTGGTTATCGAGGCGTATAAGCCGGCTTTCCTACCGACTTCCTCTATTTCTTTCTCGTTCACGTGCGTCGATCCGTGAGCCCACTGACCGCTAAACTCTTTCTTAAACGCTCTCAGGTATGCCTCAACCAACGTTCTCCTCTCGCTGTTCTCGAACCCCTTACTAGTAACCAGGACTCTCTCATCGTTACTTAAGGTTAGAGTGCCCGCGACTCTCTCAGCCCCCTCGGATAGTGCGGCGTCAATCATCAACCTGGTTAGCTTGCCGGGATCTCTCATCGCGTCAATTACTTTCGCGTCGAAAGACCCTTCAACCAGCTTCACTTCCTGAGGTTCTGGTAGGGGAGCGTAGAGTTCTGATTCCTCAACCCTCTCAACCACGCTCGAGATCTTCTCAACAGCTTTAAGGATCTCTTCAGGCCTGCCGACGGAGAACTCCAGTATCAAAACTCTCTTCGATTTAGTTAACAACAAGGATACTTCCGTGGTTATCCAGGTCTGAGTTACTGAGGGTTCCGTATTCCATAGCTTCACCATAACCCTGTCACGAGTTTTTATGAGGACCGCGACGTCGTCGTAACTAGCCCTCAGCTTATTGACTACCTCCCTCCCCAACTCTATAGTCCCGGTCATTAAGCGATCACCCCCAACCTAATCTTAGAGATCCTGACATCCGGACCACCAAACCATACAGGAACTCCTTGTGAGGGTTCCCCCTTACCGCAAGTACCTGGATAGAACTTCAACTCCTTATCTACCGCCACTATGTTGCTGTAGAATCCTTGAGTGGTTATCTCTAGCACCGGGTTTCTGACGGGCTCGGCTAACTCCCCGTTTCTTATTAGGTAGGCTTCTAAGCCTACGTATCTTTGATTCCACCTGACGTCGTCTATGTTCCACTCCATATACGACTTGATGAAGACCCCTAAACCTATGTCATCTATGAGTTCCTCAAAGCTCATATTACCTGGCTTGAGGTACGTGTTGCTCATACGTATTATAGGTTCTGAAGCGTAGTTCATTGCTCTGGCCGCGGCATTACTCTTAACACCGAATATGCTTGCGGTGTGTCTGTTATGGAGTGCTTCGTTGATGATTCCCTCCTTGTAGAGGTATCTAGGCCTTGCCGGAACCCCTTCGTCGTCGTAGAGGTAGAATCCGTTACTGCCAGGTATTGTAGGGTCTTCGATCACTGTAGCTAACTCATTCCCTATCCTGTACTTCCCTATCATTTCAGGCTTGACGTAGGACTCCCCTGCCTGCGCGGCCTCACGCCCAAGTATTCTGTCAGCCTCCATGGGATGGCCGGCTGACTCATGAACTAACAACCCTATTATCTCCGACCCAACAACCACGTCGACAGGATCCTTAGGCGGTTCAACACCCTTCAGTAAAACGACCTCTAAATTCTTAACCTCCTCCGAGACTACGTCAACAGGCTTCCATTCCTTGAGGAGCTCGCCACCGCCGGAGCTGGCGAATTCCTTCATTCTCTGCAGGGTCCCCCTCTGTTGATGTAGGAGTACTAGATTAAGTGATACGTAGATTCTAGGGATTCTTGACCTAACGTACGCTCCCTCAGACGTCATTATCAGCTTCTCCTGCATGTGGGTCTCAGCGCTGAAGACACATACAGGTAGCTTGACCTGACTAACCGTCTTGAGTAGTTCCCCGTAAGCTTCCTTACCCAAGCTCGTTAAATCCTCAACATGAATATCTTCTAGTCTAGACTTAGGTACCACCTCATAGGAAGCTCTCCCAACCCTCTCCTCAGCGAACGTGATAGCGTTCCTCCTAAGCGACGCCGTCGCCCTAGCTCTACTCACGGCTTTCTCAAGCGCGTTCATCAAGCCATCCCTACTCAAGTCGTTAGTCGCCGCAAACCCTAAGGACCCGTTAATCAAGACCCTCACACCAACACCTTCCTCCCTAACAGACCCAACCCCCATCACCCTACCATTCCTCATAGACACGGATATTCCGTGATCATTCTGATAACGAACCTCCACGTAAGACGCTCCAACAGCGACTCCCGCATCAATCAATTCACGTAAGAGATCCTCATCAAAACCCAACTCAATACACCCTCAATATATTTTTGAGGAACATAGTTAAAAATAGTTGTAACTAAGCCACACACCATAGAGAAACGAGAACCTCATCACCACGATTGGATACCTCTCCTTTTAGGGTGGGGGTGTAGAAGGCTTATATGTTTTTGCTTCATTAGTGTGTTTGGTGTTGGGTGAGTCTAGCGAGCGATGAGCCCGCGCCTCCCCGGAGCTGGCGGCGGGGCCTGAAGCATGATGCAGCACCCGCGAGGGGCTCTGAACAATGAGGGAAGCCCCAGAGGGTGCAGAACACCCGCCATGAATAGCGGGGAGCCGTCAGCATTGGAGGGAAGCCGGATCCAGGAGTAGAGGGGAGTTCGGTATATATTTAAAATTTTATCGTAGTTGATATTATGGCTGGAGCTTCGCTCTTAGGAGGGCGGGGAGAGTTAGTTGAGTAGGTATAGGTTGTTAGTGTCCGTAGGTTTCTCAGTGCTTTTTTCTCTGGCTTTAGTTTACGTTTCGCTTGAGGTCATCAGGATAGTTAATAGTTGGATGCTTGGCTTCGTTCCCGACTGCGTGCTCTTATCGGATTTTCCCAGATGTCAGGAGCTAGAGTCTGGTTTAAGAATATTTGGTTACGCGGGGTTAGCGGCTATCGTTGTTGTGGTGGGCGTCGGATTCTTGCTCAATAAGACTAAGCTGTCTTTGCTAGGGTCTCTAGCTCTCTACCTACCGACGATAGGGTACTTCGCTTTCACCATGTTCTTCTTAGCCGGTGTCGGTGTGTTAAGACTGTTATGGCTTCCGTTCATAGATTCGGAAATCTTCTTTAGACTAGGCTTAATTACTTACGTCCCTGTTTGGGTGATTAACTCCGTGATCACG
>Ga0272445_1000170_pt1 | contig 64622 bp, 57 predicted proteins | sample YNPCB0031_FD_194404 | JGI IMG/M metagenome (GOLD analysis project Ga0272445, IMG submission 194404) | Hot spring sediment microbial communities from Yellowstone National Park, WY, United States - YNP-CB-003-1 | ecosystem: Environmental > Aquatic > Thermal springs > Hot (42-90C) > Sediment...
TGTTAATCCATCTAGGATTGTTAGGAGGCTTATAGCATTGGATGAGACGTGCGTTAAGGTTAATGGTTTGGAGTATTGGGTTTATGCAGCATTGGATGTTGATAGGAATGAGATCTATGAGGGTTTATCCATCGAGAAATATTCTTACCACTAAACAATTCATAGATGAAGTTCTAAACTACTGTATTGGAGACCAGAATTCATCGTTGATAATGCTCCATGGCTTAACATGCATTGGAGGAGTTAGGATTAACATACAATACAAAGCTCCTTCAGATAGAAGCCTAGTAGAATCCGTATACTCATCATTCAAGCAGAGAACAAAAGTATTCTTCAACAACATAACATCAAACCCACTAAACAAAAGCGAGAGGTTTAGGAGGTCAACACTATGCTGGAACCTACTAATAAAACTATTCATACTATACTACAACCACTTAAGGAGGTGAGCTTAAGTTGCCACGTCCTAAAGAACCGTCTTGTAAACTTAAGCATGTTTTATCACCTCTATTATTGGTATTGTATTTTCTATGAATTCTTTTGCTTTAACTCTTCTATTTATCCATGTTTCGTTCAGCATTATCATTATTGATTTTAGAAGCATTTCCGCATGCTCCTCATCACATTCATCCTTAATGCATGTAGTTATCGAATAGCCTAGTCCTATCCTTAACGTACTGTATTATCCTCTCCATCAAATTCCTAACTTCAATACTGTATACTCCATGCCTTAGATTAAGAATCTTGCATGAAGCCCTATAGTATGGAGCTCCATCAGTTAGTATAATTATTTTTGAGCCGCAAATAGCTCTAACCCTCTTAATGAATATCATTGATGTTAGTATGTTAGCAGTATCGAAAGTCATCATGCACACAATCCTCCTCAAATAGGGCTCGAAGGCAATATACAATACCCTCTCTCTGGAACCTATCTTAATCCTAATATCATCAACCAACAATACTCTAGCATTCCTACGAATACTCCTATCAGGAAATAGAAAACATAAAGATCTAAACCACGATAGTATAAATGTGTGACTCCTACATATTATGAAGCTTAAAATATCTGAAGCAGCTCTTGAAGAATATGAGCGAAAATATATAAGCACCATAAACAATTAGGATAAATGGGTTTTCTCCCTAATAAATCTAACAACTTTGGACATGGTTTCACCATAGATAAGGAGAGAACCCCCAAATAAAGCTTAAGCCCAATTGACTGTAGTATTTCGCATAACTTTTTTCTATAGGTTTCTTTGAGTATATGTTATGGTTGATCTGCTCAAGGCCTTGAAAATTGAGAGGAATTACAAATTCAACATAAGGCAAACAGATACCTAACATGAAAAACGATAGTGGAAAAAGCTTTAGCAAAATACTATGGTCAAATAGAGAATTAAACCACAAGTTTAAGTTTACAAGACGTAAAGAACTGTCTTGCAGACTTAAGCATATCTATTACCCTACCATGAATATCGTCTCTATAAATTACTACTTTCTTCTGTTTATTCATGCATCATTGCAGGGTTTCTGCATGCCTCCTACCGCATTTATCTTAATGCATGGTAATAGCTATCAATAGCTTATTTATTCCATCATGCTGTATTACCCTCTATTAAGCTCCTAACTTCTAAACTATATAATTCATAAGGATTTTGACTAAGACCTAGGATCATGAAGAATGTATGTTGTAGTATTCTCCATATTAAACTTTACTCTTCACAGATACATTTAACAACTAATAAACTTTCTCGATTACTATTAAGCTTTATTTGATGAATAGCTAGCGAAAGTTAGCTCCTCCACATGGCTTAAGCCATAGTGTTAGCAATTGCTCTCGTAATATCCGTCTTAGTGATTACTCCTCTTAATAATTCACCATTAATAACAGGTAATCCGCTTATGTTATGCTTAACCATGAGCCGTGAAGCCTCAGATATATCTTCATCCTCATGAATGGTAATAGGGTTTAAAGTCATAACATCACTAGCTATAAGCAATTCTAATCTTGGTATTTTTAATTCTCTAATTTTTCTTTTAAACTCTACTCTTATACTTAAAAATTCAGGTATTACTGATACTAAATCACTTAGAGTTATTATCCCAATAGGTTTTCCATCCTCAACAACAATTACTCTACCGATTCTTCGAGAACTCATTATGTTAATAACTTCAAAAATATTTAGTGTTGGCTTAACGGTTACTGGATTTGGCGTCATGTATTCTCTTACATTAGAAAATCCTGCAAGCTTATTAATGCAGCATATACATAAATCAAACTTCGTTATTATTCCATTCAGTTCTTCATTACTATCTACAATAACTATTGAGCTTACATTATTGTTAATCATAAGTCTAGCAGCGTAGCCTACAGTATCTACTGGTTTAGCTGTTATTAGCTTCTTAGACATAGCCTCAACAGCTCTAGCTTCACCTACATCTATATTAGGGTTTTCGGAAGCAAATCTTAATAGGTCTCTTTGAGTTATTATACCTATGGGTCTTCTATCCTTAACTATAACGATTCTCGATATTCTATGTCTAACCATAAGGTTACGAACATCAAGTATTGAGCTTTCAGGATAAGCATATATAACTCTTCTAGTCATATACTCCTGAATTAGAGGGCTTACACTCATAAGCCAAATGAGGATTATATAATAAAAATCTTTCGCTAATAGTATGATGTAACTTCACAGCTCTAATAACAGTATTGATGATCGCCGCTGTAGAGGAGAGTCAAATTCTAAACTCATCCTATATTATGTTTAGGCTGTGAAAGGCTTTGCTAAGCCCTTACCTCGATAGGCTATGTATAGGCTTAGCGGTTTCTAAACTGGTTTAGTAATGTTTAAATATTAATGTCTAGATTTAGCCTATGTTCGGATATTCTGGTAGAATTCTTGAGGTTGATTTAGGTAATGGTGATATTCATGAGTTTCCACTATCTATAGATTTAGCTGAAATGTTTATTGGCGGTTTAGGCTTAAATACAAGACTTATTCTTAACTACTTAAAGCCGAGGGTTAATCCGTTAAGTGATGAGAATCCTATTGTTTTAGGTGTAGGTCCGCTTGTTGGTGCTGGTGTTGTTGGGGCTGTTAAGGCTATGGCTACTACTAAGCTTCCTTCAACAGGAACTATAGCTACCTGTAGTGGTGGGGGTGGATTAGCTTATGCGATGAAGAAGGCCGGCTATGACCATATCGTAATTAGGGGAGCATCAGATAAGCCTGTTTACATTGAGGTATCTGATGAGGATGTAAGGATAAATGATGCATCAAGCTTATGGGGGCTTGACGCATATGAAACAACGTATAGGTTAAAGAAGAAGCATTACGGCTCCAGTGTACTTAGCATTGGGGAGGCCGGTGAGAAGCTTATATCATGGTCTATATGTTTGATAGATAATATCTCCCACTTAGGGAGGGGAGGACTAGCAGCTGTTATGGGTGTAAAGAAGCTTAAAGCAGTTGTTGTTTATGGTGGTTGTAAGGTGAAGCTAGCTAATCCTGAAGGGGTTAAAAGCGTTTTAAGTAGGGTTAGAGAGAGGATTAAGCGTTACTCTCAACTCTTAAAAGGTATTGCTAAGTATGGCATGATGGTAGGGATTGGGAACTGGGCTAATTCAAGAATGCTGGTATATAATAATTATAGGAGTATTCATACTAAGCTTAGAGATGGATTCCTAGATGAATACTTGAAGATTAAAGTTAGAAGTATAGGCTGTCCAGGCTGTCCGGGTCCATGTAAGGGTGTTTTCAAGATTAATGGTTTAGAGAAGCCCTTGCCTGAACCTCTAAACATAGCTATTGCCTTTACGCTTAGGCTTAATGATTGTAGTTTAAGTAGTGGTGTAAAGCTACTCTACGAGGCTACAAGACATGGAATTGATTGTCTTAACTTAACTCCATTCTTAGAGTTTCTTGTTGAAACTTATGAAAGTAGCAAGTTATCTATTAAAGATATAGGGTTTAAGCCTGAGCTAAATGTTAAATCTATGGAGAAGCTTGTGGAGTATATGTTGAAATGTGAAGGGATATGTAGCTATATTAGGATGAGTGGTTGGAGAGGCTTATTTGAAAGGTTTGGTTTAGATCTTGAAAAATATGCTCCAAACTGTAAGGGGTTATCGATAATTTTCGATCCAAGATCAAATTTTGGCGCTGAATCATTTGGACACGTAACTAATCCTAGAGGTCATGAGGGACCCGTACAGCTAACGGTAATTTCAGGCAGGGATGAGAATTCTATTAGAAAGTATCTTTCAAGAATAGGTTGTTCAGAGGATGATGTTAGTAAGGTTTTTAGGAATGGATTGTTTAACATAGCTTTATATACTAGACATGTTGAGGATTGGCTCTACATACTGAATAGTCTAGGCCTATGTAGGAGGGAGAGTATTGCTCTTCTATACGATATAGATACATGTGCTGAACTCTATACCTACACGACAGGTATAAGGATTCAGCCTAGAGATTTAAAGATGGCTGCTGACCGTATTCATACTTTAGAGAGGTTAATAAACTGTAGGGAGGGGGCTGGGAGAGATAAATATCCTGATAGATGGCTTGAACCATTAATTCTTGATGGCCAGGAAATATACTTGATGGATTACTTTAAGAGAAGAATGATTAGTAGAGATGATATTGAGGATTTTATTAATCAATACTATCGTGAAAGGGGCTGGAATACTGTTAACGGCTTTCCAACCATTGAGAGAATAAGGGAGCTTAAACTAGCAGATTTAAACATTCAGTAACGCTAATATATAGTGTTTTACTAATTATTTTATGAAGCTTTTCCATGATGCTTATAGGTTTGGGTTTTTCGATGTTGATGGTGTTAAGTTTCCAAGAGTTCTCCTAGGCTCCTCACCATTTATAGGTGCAGGCCAGTTTGGTGATCGAGCCTATAGGTATTATAGAGACTTCTATGAGAAGCCTGAAAACATTACTCAGATAGTTGCTGAATGTATAGTGAATGGATGTAATGCTGTTCACGTTATAGCTTATCCTGTAGTTGTTAGAGCTGTTGGTAGAGCAATTGAGGAGACGGGTGTTGAATGTTTTGTTTTCGGAACTGTTGGTATTAGGGATGTTAGAAGGGAGGTTGAGGATCTTTTAGGGATAGGTGCTAGATGTGTTGTTACCCATGCAGCTATGACTGACTGGAATCTTGCAAGAGCTTGCAGAGTACTTGATATTATTCTATCTATGGATTCATCACTAATTACTGGTGTAGCAACTCACTATCCATTAGCTATTTACAGAAGTGCTTTAAACTATGATAATATTAGGATTGTTTTATTACCTCTAAATAAGATTGGTGAGTTTATGAATGCACGTGTTGAGGATGTTCTTGAAGCTGTAAGGGTTTTAAGGAATGGCGGTATAAATGTTATTGCTATGAAGTCTTTAGCTGCAGGACTGCTGAATCCGTTTGAGGCATTTGAGTTTTTAAGTAGATATGTTGATGGTGTTGCTGTAGGTATGGTGAATAGTAGGGAGGTTAGGGAGACTTTGCTTGCTGCACAGAAATTCTTTTCAGAGGCTTTGTAGAATCCTAATTAGGCTTTCCGTTATTCTAGCTGTTAATCCCCATATAACGTATCCATCATACATATATGCTTCAACAAATCTCATCCTGCCATCGCTATGCTTTACCTCAGCATTGCCTTTACTAAGTCTATTTACTGGTGCCCAGAAGTATTCTTGAAGCTCACCTGAAAGCTTTACGTTAGGTTTACTCCTAATTAAAGCTACTACAGGTATAACTTCAAGCCTCGGCTCATTTATGGGGTGGAAAGCCTCCATTAACCCCAGAATATCCATTCTGCTAAGCTTTATACCTGTCTCCTCATACACCTCCCTAATAGCAGTTTCAACAATATCTTCATCCCCCTCCCTAAATCTTCCACCTGGAAAAGCTATCTGTCCAGACCATGGGTCTGAAGGATTATACGCTCTCTTAACATATAAAGCCTCAAACCCCATCTTGGAGGGATGGAGAATTATGGCTACAGCAGCTTTCCAGAAATACTGCTCCAGCTTAAAGCATTCATATGATTTAAGCTTAAATCTTAGCTTTAAACATATGTCTTCAAGGCTCATCTAAGCAATTATCTATAAATCCTATTTAAGCTTTCCCATCAGCATGGATGTATTTAAATCCATAAGTTCTCCTATACTTAAGGCTCTCTAAACTTAGGTAGGACGTGACGACTTAGTGGGTTAGATAAAATATGTTAAGCTGCTGCATCCGCCTAGGTACTGTCTTCAAGCAAGTCTACAGGACATATTTAAACGCAACTAGGATAGAGCTAAGTAATAGTTAGACCCATTAACAATACATCCTACAGCTACACTTCTAGCTACTGATAGATTTATTTCCAGGTTTTTGTAGCTGTGTTTATGATTATTATTCCAGTTATGGATGTTAAAAATGGAATTGTTGTTCATGGAGTTTCGGGTTTAAGAAGCCAGTATAAACCATTAAAGAGTAGGATTTGCAGTTCATATCTTCCTATAGATGTTGCTGAAGCCCTCCGCAGGTTGGGTTTTAGTAGGCTTTACATAGCGGATCTCGATGCTATTATGGGGGGTGAAGCTAATCTTAAGCTATACGTTGATATTAGGAGTAGAATAGGTTTTAAGCTGCTTGTTGATGCAGGTGTAAACTCTAGGAGTAGGCTTAAGAGACTTATAGATTCAGACATCGATACTGTAGTTATCGGTACTGAAACACTTACAAGCTTAGATTTTGCTAGGGAGGCTGTTAAGGATTATGGTGATAGAATTGCTTTAAGCATTGATACTTACAATGGTGTTGTTAAAAGTTTATGCGACTTAATTAATGGTAGATATGTAGACTCAATATGTGAAATTGTTAATGATCTTGACGTTAAATGGATTATTTATCTTGACATTTCAAGAGTTGGAACATTTAAAGGTATTGACTTCAACACTATAGAGAACATCGTTAAGAAATTTAATGCTCCATTAATTGTTGGAGGTGGGGTTCGATGCATTAACGATTTAGTAATGCTAAGAAGTATAGGTGTTTACGGTGTTTTGGTAGCAACAATAATTCATAAAGCAGACATCAGTGATATACTTAAAATGTTTGAAGTTTAAACATTATATCCTATACAGGGTTATCTCAACAAACCTATTTTCTCCACCCGTCAGTTTTGATGTAGAAGCTAAGTAAGGCTTTAAGATAGTTGACTCAAGCATAGGTATAGTTCATGAAGAAGTCATCGGCAGGCTTAGGCGCAGTATCAGATAGTTTTGGAAGATGCGAAGAAATAAATGCTGAAGTAAATATGTCTTCAAGCATTAAAGGAGCTGTACGTAAACCTCTCAGCTTTAATCGTGAAGAACGTCAAAGCTTAGATAATGATGGATATGTTGGGGATGGAGGATAGTGGTCTTCATGAAACAATGGTATACCTTACTCATAACCCTGCCGAAATGCTAGGATGATACAATAACCTACGATAGGAGGACAGCATCAAATCTAAGATTAGAGTGATGCTGATAGATTTGTATTGTAAGTTTTACTTGCGCTGAAGTATCGATAAAGATTGGAAGAAATGGGTTCCTGATGAAGCAATAATTCACCATGATGATAGACATCTGGGATGGTTAAATAAATCTATACATGCTAGACTAAATAGGTAAGTTTAGGGTTTACTAGTATCTGAAGAGTGGAGGAGGACTGTGGGGTTTAGGCAGATAGTATCTATAATCCATCCTTTAAAAAATAAAGTAGAGTTTATGTAAGTTCCTCAAGGCTTATGCCGAGTTCCTTTGCTTTCTTAAGCATTTCCGCCAACTGAGCTTTAAGCCTCTCTTTCTCCTCCTCAATAGTCTTTTCGAATGCCGGTACAGTAATGGTTTTCACAGGCTTTAATTCAATAACCTCAATTACTGCTGATATCGGCTTAAACTCCCCCTTTTCTCCCAGTTCATAGTTTATGCTGAGTCTTACTGGTTTATCGGCGACATCAGCCTTGCTCATCTCATCAATAATTCTTTTTGCAAGCTCTTTCCATGCTGATAGGTTTAAATCCCTAACTTCATTCTTTGCCTTGCGGTAAATCATCGAGTAAAACCATCTCTTAGCCCTGAATACTGCCCCCCTGCCGGTAGGTGAAACTCTAAATGCTTGGGTTGGCATTTAAACCACCACTCCTAGAAACTTCTACTTCCATTACGTTATCCCCCCCACTCCTAGTAGTCTGCAAATAACTCTTGTAGCCATTACGTATCCACCCCTAAATCCTTCAAGGAGGGATTTCTCCACTAATAGTTTAACGTTGTTTCTCCCTAATAAGCCTTTTTCAGTTTAGCATCTTGTAAATCTAAGTTTTACCCGGATCCCCTTCTTACTTATGGCTAAGATTATTATATCTATTTATTGTCTAATAAATCTTCATAATTATTCCATACAGATAACATAAAGACTTTTGCGGTAAGTTCCTTAATAATCAGGCTTAGGATAGTAGATGTTTTTTAAACCATTCTAAGCTTAGCTTAATTGCCTTATTTAAATGTTCTTCTTTAGAGAAGATATGGTCTGCCCCCTCTATTACCTCCAGTTTTGAATGAGGAGCAGCCTCATGTAGCTTATAGGCATGTTCAACAGGAACTACTTCATCTAGGCTTCCATGTAAAATTAAGATTGGTGGTGTATGCTTAATAGCTTTTAATATGTCGTACTTTTCCAAATCCTCATAAAAGCTTCTCTTAATTCTTCTCCCGGATGGAAGCATGTAGAAATTCTCTAGCTTCTGAGCTTGGTGATATGTTATTTTGTATGGAGTCGCAAGCGTTACTATAGCTTTCACTCTTTTCTCTTGGGCTGCTATTGCAACCATTCCTCCGAAGCTTGAGCCGATAACACCTATCCTTCCAATATCAACTTTCCCCACACTCCACAGGAAATCTATAGCTGATCTATAATCTCTAATTCTCTGCGTTAAACTTGTATCTTCAAATTCTCCCTCACTTCTCTCTAAACCTTCTCCACAACCTTGAAAATTAAATCTTAAACATGCAAATCCCTCATCATAAAGTTTTTTCGCCACACTTAACCATTTTCTACTATCCTTACTGCTTTCAAGCCCATGTAAGGTAATTATGCAGGGAGCCCCCTCATAAGGCAGGTGAAGGTTTCCATAGATTCTCCGTCCATTAGAATTAAATGTAACAAGCTTCTCCATCTTACCACCTAATTAATTAAACTAAAGTTTAAAAGTCTGATCCTTACTAAAAATGTTGTGGCTGTTATTGTATGTGTATAATTTATATTGTTGCTTGTATTGGTTCTTGATTTTCTACATGTTTTAAATGATTCTAGATATAGTTTCAGGCTATCTTTACATATTCCTCTATGGATAGCTACGGCCTAGAATCGATGCTCTATTCTCGCAGCTACTATGCAGCATCCTCCTTCTGAATGGCTTACATATTCATGCTATAGCCTAATTCTCTTAATCCTAGATACGATTTGAAGTTATCCATGCATATTGTTAAGTCTTTTTGATATATCCATCTATTATTTTAATGGCTTCAGCCCAAAGTTACTTGATGAAGCATAATCTCCACCAACAAGAATGAATACTGCTGGCTTATCATATTTCCATGAGCTACATCCACATCTTCTAAATGCTCTACATCTATGTTCCCTGCCGAAATGTTTGATGCAGATACTACTATTCTATACTTCCATAACGTATAGTTCATCACCTCAACAGAACCTCTAAACATTAGATATAAGATTCAGCATAAGCCTTTGTCATAGGGCATCTGTCTAGAAGCCAGCTTAACCCTAGACATGAGCTATGAAGGCTTAGGAGTAGAAGTATAATTATGAATCATTTCCAGGATTAGCCTAAAGTAGTGGAATATTGCTCCAGTCTTATCATTGAAGTTCTCCTACAAGAATTGCAGAAGCATCTTTGAGATCATGCCTATACCTCCATAACCCTTACACCTCCAGAACTCATCTAGGACGGTAAATACTACCACTCCACCTAACAATTCTGAAAAGCCTTAATCCTTAAGTTTCTGCGTTTAGCTCAGTACGGTGAATCTGTAGGATGAATGTTAAGAATAATGGCTTAAGTTGAATAGTGTAGAGGTTTTAAACTAGGCTGTAGTGTACTGTAAAATTTTCCTAACTATATCTATAGCTGCTATAACTCCCACTAGCCTCATATCCTCCCTACTTGAAACTACAAATGCATGGTCTTCCGCCTTCCTAATCATATCTTCAATAACATTTATTATCGGTTCATCCTCTAAAGTGGTTATTGGTGTTCTTAAAGCTACTAATCCTACTTGGATATTATGTTTCCATTTCGGTATTGATAGTAATGTTTCAAGAGTTATATATCCTTCTAATTTCCCGTCATTGTTAATGATGGGGTAAACTCTGAAATTATATCCCTTAATATCCTTTAAAGCATCCTTAACCGTTTTATTAGTATTTAAAGCTATTGGTTTTACAGTCATAACATCTTTAGCCTTAACGTCCTCAAGTATGTTAGGCTTAGTCTCCTTAGCAAATATGTAAGCTTCTTCAAGCGCAAGCTCCTCCTCATAAGCTTCTTTAATAAGCTGATCCTCATAGAACGTATTTAAACCGGAAGCGAAGAAGCTTACTGTTGAAGCTATTATTGTAGGTATTATCGATGATGGACCGCATGTTTCAGCTACAAACACTACTGGTGTGAATAGTGTTTTACTTGTTGCAGACAGTAGTGAAGCCATAGCTGCCATAACATATATTTCTCTAAAACCTGTAAGTATGCTTGTATATGCTAATCCTAGAAGTGCCCCAACATATATTGTCGGTATAAATAATCCTCCACTACCACCAAAGCTTAAAGTTACTGATGTTGCTATAATCTTTAAAAGCATCAAGGCCTCAATTGTTGAGGGCTGTATATTCATTCTGTTTTCTAAAGTTAAACGTATTACTTCATACCCAGTTCCGGAAGTGTATGGATTAATAACAACAATCAATCCTACTATAGCTCCTCCAACAATAGGCTTAAAATATTCTTTAACGTTAAGCCTCCTGCTAAGATGTGTAACTTCATGATGTAGCTTAACGAATAGTACACCTACAACTGTAGCTAATAGTCCCAGTATTATTGAGTGAAGCACATCATATATTGATGGTATAATAATTCTAGGTACAAATGGGAAAAGCGTTTCTGTACCTTTAACGGTTACTAGCGTTAAGTATGATGTTATGGACGCTATGGATGCTGGTATGAAAGCCTCCTTCGCAATATCCCTCTTATAGGGGATCTCTAACGCGAAAAATATTCCTGTTAACGGTGCTTTAAAAACAGCTGATAAGCCTGCAGCAGCACCTGAAATCATCATGATCCTCATAGCCTCAGGCTTTAAATCAAGTATCTGGGAAATCTTTGATGCAAATCCTCCACCTAAAACTAGGCTTGGCCCCTCTAAACCAGCACTACATCCTAAACCTATAGTAATAGCTGAGGCTATAGGCTTAATTAGGGTATCCCTTAAATCTATAAAGCCACTCCTGAAATTGTATGAACTAATAATTATATGAGTCCCACAACCAGTAGTCTTAGTGTACGCTAATCTTGCTATAGTAAGATATGATGTGAACATAGCTAGTACCGTAAGAATAAGGTTAAAGTATAGGTTTATAGATATTAAAGCAAGCCTTAAACTATCTATTAATTTGAAAAATTCTAGATATAGGGAAACAACCAAACCTATAAGTAAACCTATAGCTGCTGAAATTAGAATATACCTTAACTCCTGAGCTCTAAGTATTGCAGTCTTCCTATACATCAGCTAAACTATAACATGTCGATATTTATAGGTAACTTAAGTTTAAATTGGAACTGCTTACATTGTAAGCGTAGCTCCTCCAGCTTAAGCCACTATTATAAATGATAATTTAACCCATAAACTGTTAGCTGTGGGAATGTTTCTGATGGATAACTATCATAGATAATACTTCACCAACAACATCTATCTATCAACATCCGTGTAAACCCTATTCCTCTCAAAACTAACCTCTCAACCAGAAACCTAATACTCAACATGAAATAACAGAATATATAAACCTTAAGTTGCCACTTCCCCTACTTTATAGATAAGTTTTTATATTTAGAACGAATAGTGGAGAGGGCTTCTATGATACTTGTTGGGGATGGTGATGAGGATTCAGGTAGTAATGGGGAGTTGGAGCCTCCGGATATTTTCTTAAGGAGGACTGTTCACGGTACTGTTCTAAATCTTCTCGGTGACTATAGGTTTCTTACAAAGGGCTATTATGTATCTCTACATGCTGAGGAGAATAACTGTGCTGTTTTCCCATCTGTGAAGAACGCTCTTGATGTTTATAGAGCTCCAGTATTTCTAGCTAGACTTAGAAAGGCTGGTTTTGAAGTACCGTACTTCAAGGTTCTCTCAAAGCCGGAACCATCCAGACATGCTGTTCTCCTACCCTTAAATCCATTTTCAAAAAACTCTCCAAAACTTGTTGAAAGCAAATCCCAATACTATAGGGCTTTTAAGAGCTTAAGTATGGACTACCGCTATCCTGTTGTCCATGTAGAGGTGGAGGGGGAGATTAGAGAGGTGATTCTTCACTTAACAAGGGCTAGTAATGGATGGAATGAGTTTGCAGGAAGAATATTTAATGTATTCGGTATTCCACTTGGTAAAATCCTAGTTGAGAAGGTTGGTAGCAGGGTAAGACCATTATACTTTATGCCTCTTGAAAAGAAGGAAATAAATCTAGATTTAATACTTAAGGTGGTTAATAGTGAGAATAGGCTGTTTTGTTGAAAGCTATAACTTCAGATATAAGGGGGAGGTTGAGGCTATAAGGCTTTTTAAGAAAACAGCGGAGAATATGGGTTATGAGTTTGAAATTGTTGGGAAAAACATCCTCCTTAGGATAAACGATTTCAACTCCATATTTATAAGAGCAACTACAGACCCCCTCTTCACATCCTACGTTGTTTCAAGGCTTGCTGAGGAGTATGGGAAAAAAGTTATCGACGATTCTGAAAGTATAAGAATATGCTCAGATAAGATTGCTCTCTACTATAGGCTTCAAAAAAATGAGGTTCCAACTCCTGACACCATAATATTCTACGGTGAATATGAAATGCTAGATTCATATGCTGAAAGGCTAGGATATCCTGTTGTTGTTAAGGCGCCGAACTCCCGCTTCTCCCTTTATGTTGAGAAGGCGAACAGCCTCAATGAACTTGTATCGTTAACGAAAAGATTCTTTAGGAGGAGTAAAGCAGTAATCCTTCAGAAATTTATTCCAACCACGTTTGACTGGCGAATAGGGGTTCTTAATGGGGAGGTTATCTATGCCTGTAAATACTATATGCCGAAGGGATGCTGGAGGATAAGGGATATTGTGGGGGGTAGGATTGTATGGGGGGATGTGAAGGCAGTAGATAGGGAGAGTATTTCATCAAAGCTAAGGAGAATTGCGGTTAAAGCTGCTGGATGTGTTGGTAATGGACTGTATGGTGTTGACATAAAGGAGATTAATGGGGGGTACTACGTTATCGAGGTAAACGATAACCCAACAATTATGCATGGAATGGAGGATTTGAAGAATATGGATATTTATGAGAGAATAATATGTGCTCTTGTTAGCTGAGCTTTATGATTGGTCCGGAGCATGAATACTCAATAAACGATGAATACTTCAACCCCCAACCGATTACGGACAAGATCATTAAAAAGATTTGTGGAAGAATCTTGAACAAGGCAAGTATTGGAAGGGTTTTGGTTGGGAGGGAGCTTCAGAAACATGTGGTTGAGTTAAAGCCCCTAAAACCGTTTGAAAGCCTTTCAGAGTTTGAGGAGGTTATGCAGGAAGGTGTTGAGGAGCTTCTAAGCTATCTTGACGGATATAAGCTCCTCGGCTTAGGAATGCATCCCCTACTAAAACTTGAAGATACTTCTGTATGGAATCATAGAGATAGAAAGATATATCAAGTATATGACAGGCTTTTCAACATAAAGCAGCATGGCTGGCTAAACATTCAAAGCTTCCAGCTTAACATTCCATATGGAAATGCAAGGGAGGCTGTTAAGCTACACAATAAGCTTAGATCCCTACTACCATACATAGCTGCAGTAGCTTCAGCCTCACCTATCTGTGAGGGTAGAATTCTCCATATTGATTCTAGACTATTCTACTACAATTTAAACCAGAAGGAAATTCCAATAATCTGCAACGATATAATTCCTGAAAGAATACGTAGCCTAAGAGAATATAGGGGGATTCTCGGAAACATATATGAGGAGCTGAGGAGGAGGGAGGCTGATGTATTATGTGGGGAATGGGTTAACTCAAGAGGGGTTATAGTTAGATTTAGCCGTAAATGTCTTGAAGTTAGGGTAATGGATGAACAGGAATGTGTTAAAAGCGATGTAGCTCTAACAGCGTTTATTAAATGTTCTCTTAAAGCTGAGGTGGGGAATGCTGGGAGAGATCTGCTTCTCAGCATGCTTAATGACGCTATTAGGAATGGTACCCGTAACTTAAGGAATAGGCTTAGAAATCTCTTCAGAAAAGCTTTGGAGAATGCGGATAGAGAGGAGAGGAGATATTTAGAAATTGTTAATAGAAGAATTGAAAACGGCAGTCTAGGTGAGTTGATCGTTAGAGATCTACGTAGCCCAACTAGGGAGGAAATTATTAAATTATGTGGGAAATTAGCTAAATGTCTTGAGAGAAACGAGGTGTATTCATGATTAACTTTATTCAGATATGTATGGAGTGCGGAGGGAGATGCTGCTTTAATGCAAATCCACCTCTATCAAGTAGAAGAATTAGAATTCTCTTAGAGAACGGCGTTAGCATAGATAAAATTGATTTTGAGAAGTATCCTCATCCGAAAACAAGGGAGGATGGGTACTGCATATTTTTTGAAAATGGGAAATGTACAATACATCATATAAAGCCGGAGACATGCGTAGCCGGCCCCTTCACATTTGATTTAAGAAACAACATACTTGAAATATACTTGAAGAAAGATGAAATATGTCCCTTAGCCAAGCATCTTAGGGAGAACTTAGAGGTCTATGAAGAGCAGTTTAAGTTAGCTGTTGAAAATATTGTTAGGCTTATCGGGGATCTTGATGATGAAGCCCTAGCTGAAATACTTAAAATCGATGAGCCTGAAACATTTAAAGTAGCTGAGTTTCCTCTAAGACTTAAGGGTAGGCATTCAGCTAAGCTTTAGCTATTACCTTGCTCTAGAGCTGTTGATGTTTTAGCTCTTCATTGCTTACATAGATCCTCCTCGTTAATCCACACTTGTAACATATAGCTCTAATGAATTTTTTATTGTTTTCATCAACCTCAACATTTATACCTGTCTGGAAGCTATGTCCACCTATTGTTTCACACCATCTGGACCTGATGTCCTCATCAATTCTGCTAGCTAAATCTAAAACTTCCCTAATACTCTTAAGCTGTGGTGATGCCGTAATGATTAATTCCCCGGATTCATCTTCAACCTTAAAGTTTAGATTCTCTAGTTTTTCCTTAAAGAATTTTCTAAAAATCTCTCCGTACCCCTTAACATACACTCTTCTCTCCAAGCTATCAATATATACTGTTGCAAACATAGCTAATAAGCTTATTAGCTATGTAATTTCATCTATTTTTAGAATCTTTCTATCATATGTTGGTAGGTATGTATACCTATACATCTTAACACCTTTAATATTTATCAGTCTATCTATATATCTTACTGATGTCTCAAATACGTCTCCAGATATTTCATACATGTTCCTAGGTATTTTAGTTTTCTTAATTATTTGTTTAGGATTTCTTACTTCAACAACAAGTTTCGTTATTGTTCCATCACTATTTATCTTCTCGTAGGGCTTAGCTATGTTTCTGGCTGTTTTAATAAGTCTAAGTCTATACTGGTATCTGTCTTTAAAGCTTGATGGACATATGTGGATTGATATATCCTTAACCTCCCTAGATGCCCACCTAACTATTCTTAATGCTTCATCCATGCTTCCATCAACTGCAGCTATATGTCCTCTTCTAATTCTTAACCCCATTAGTTTAAGCTGCTTGTAGTTAGCTTCTGAAAATTCAAGCTCATTTATGTTCATAAATTGGAATCCTAGATCTCTGGCTGCTAATACTAGTTTAGCCATGTCATTGTATCTACCAGGTATTGACGGTATCTCAATACCTATATCTGCATTTTCTCTTATTCTTTTAACTATTGATTTATCTACTTTGCCGATGTTGAGGTTAACTGGATGATAGCGTACCTCATCAAGACCCATATCTACAAGCTCTACAATCCTGTTTGACAGCTCTGTAGTGTATAGATGTATATGATGTGAGCTTCCGAAAGCGTCTTTAAGTAGATTTATATATGTTTTCACCCTATCAAAAACCAGTAGAGGCTCCCCTCCAGTTATACCTGTTCCCTCAGCATCCATTAATCTAGCCTCCTCAACTATGTCATCAATAGTTTCCACAACCCTCTCATTAGCATAGCATACGTCCCTCCTCCTATCCATGCTTACTGGACAGTAGAAGCATCTATTAACACATAATCCAGTAACAAATAGTGTAAGCTTCCCTCCCCTCATACATATTCTGCATCCCTTAGGCATCTCGCCTAGTAGATATTTCCCAGCCATAGATCAAGATTAAACTCCTACGTAGATTATAAAGATACTGCTCATATGGATTAGTGAATATTATATTGGACTTATATTTTAAGATTTGGTTGGAGCATTATGTAGGTTAGCGCTTGATGGAGTGTATCCTATCCTTTACTCCAGTAATTCTGGGAGTGCTTTAAGCAACATGCATTTATCACAACTATTCCCTCCGGATTTAAGGCTTATCTCTAACATGATAGGTTTATAAGCTTATCCAGTAGTTTCTTATGGTGGGGCTGTTGAGGGAGTTTGTTAGGATACTATCTCTACTAGTAGTTGTTATAGTTGGATTATTGGCAGCCTCATATTTGGCTTTAGCTATACTTACCCAGCAATACTATCCATCAGCTGGTAGGGGCTATGTCGCTGTCGTTAAGATTGATGGAGGTATTGCCTATAGATCATCACTACTTAATGCTCTCGGCTCTACAGTAGATCCTGAAGATATATCTAGGATTCTTAAAAGTGTTGGTGATGACTCCTTAGCTAAGGCTGTTGTATTACTGGTTAATAGTCCGGGTGGTAGTGCTGTAGCTTCTAGAGATGTTTTTGAATCTGTAAGAAAGCTTTCTGAGAGGAAAACGGTTGTAGTTCATATTAGGGAGTATGGTACTTCAGGAGCCTATTTGATCTCGCTACCTGCTAGATACATTAATGCTGAGCCTGATAGTTTAGTGGGCTCTGTAGGTGTTGTTTCCGTAGTGGTTACGTTCAGTAATCTACTTGATAGGCTTGGTGTTAGGGTGTATACGTTTAAGTCAGGGATTCTGAAGGATATTGGAAGCCCCTACCGTAACATAACCGGTAGCGAGATAGCTGTTCTTCAGGAAATCGTTAACTCAACATTCCTCACCTTCAGTAGTGAGGTTTTAAACTATAGAGGTGGTAAAATAGCTGCTAACAGGCTTAATGAGGTTTTCAGCGGTAGACCGTTTACTGGAAGGCAGGCTGTGGAGGTAGGTCTTATAGATGGTATTGGAGGATTTGATGATGCTGTTATGAAGGCAAGGGAGCTTGCGGGATTACCTAGAGATACACCTATAAGGTATGTTGAGCCCCCTAAGCCTGGGCTTATTGAGATTATATATAGAATACTTGGCTTAGGTGGTAGGAAGCGGACTACGTTAAATCTTGAGGTAGTGGCGATGTGGCCTCTTCCAGTAGTTTTTGAGGAGTATATGGCTGTGAATAGCTAGTTTAGGCTTGTGCTTGCTATGTCCAGCTCCAGTGCGGAGATCCATGTGGGAATAGATGACTGCGACTCTAGAGTCTATACATGTACAACATATATTGCAGCTTTAATTGTTGAGAAGCTTCTAGCTTTAAACTGTGTATTTATCGATTATCCAAATCTGGTTAGGCTTAACCCAGCTATTCCCTGGAAAACTAGGGGTAATGGTGCTGTTGCATTAAGATTTAGGTACAGTAATCCGGATGAGGTTTTCAACATTATCGTGGATACTGTTAAGGAATTTTCAGATCCTAGCTCAAACTACGGTGTCGTAATGCATCTGGGAAGTATTCCATTGGAGGCTATGGATTTCGCCTCTAGGGCTTTATGGAGTGTTTTAAGTGTTAGTGAGGCTTTCAGAATTATTAATAGGTATGGCATGATGTACAGCTGCAGGGGGGATTGTAGAGGTGTTATAGGTGCTCTTGCAGCTCTCAGCAATACTCTTAGCGGCGACCATACCTATGAGCTTCTAGCATATAGGACTAGGGAGAATGTTGGTAAGAGGATTCGGGACGTAGATCCCAAGTCTGTTGTTGAGATGGATAAGGCTACAAGACCCTACACATTTAACAACTACGATTATGAAAAGAATAGGGTTTTAATAACTCCTAGAGGACCTGATCCTGTTCTTCTAGGTATAAGAGGTGAGTCTGCTGAAGCTGTATTATCAGCTTTTAAAATGCTTAGAATTATGGAGCCCTACGAGAGATATATGATATTCCGGTCAAATCAAGGTACTGCTGAACACCTACGTTTTGAGCTTAATCCATGTAGGCTTAAAGCCTATACTACAGGCTATATTGTGGGTAGTGTTTTATCTAAGCCTGAAGTAGGTTTAGGAGGGCATGTATACTTCTACGTTGAGTCTAGGGGATGTAGGGTACGGTGTGCTGTTTATGAGCCTTCAGGAGGGCTTAGAAAAATCGCTTCACTACTGGTTCCCGGGGATGTTGTTAAGGTTGGAGGAGAGGTTAGGAGGAGAACTACTAAGAATCCAACAGTAGTTAATGTTGAATACATAAGGGTTATAGATTTAGCTGAGGACTTTGAATATAGGAATCCAAGATGCCCGCTATGCGGTAGGAGGATGGAGTCTATGGGGAGGGGGCAGGGCTATAGATGTAGGAGGTGTGGATTAAAGGGGTTAAGGCTTAATCGTGAAAGAATCGTTAAGCCTAGAATGATTCGGCCAGGTCTATATCTTCCACCATCAAGATCGATGAGGCATTTATCGAAGCCCTATCAAAGATATGGATTAGAGAAAAAAGATTTTTCTATTAGGTTTATTGATGGATGGTTCCATGTTTCTAAGTAGAGCTATCCTTTCTTCTTTGAAGTATTTGTGTTTTACCCTGCTGTAGAGCCATCGTTAAGTATAGTGCCTCCTTTGTATCCAGCTTTCTTGTTTTACTGTATTCATCAAGTATGTCTTTAAGCATCCGGGTTTTCGCTGGGTCAAGAACTACTGTTCTACCTATTTCTTCAAGTTTAGCTGTTAATGTTTTAGTATCTCCTCTAGCTATAGCTTGACTTATCTCCTCTGTCTTTATGAGTGCTAGAACTTTATCGATAACGGCTTTATTCACTCCTTTAGATAGGAGTTCACTATTTGCTGTATATGTGGCTTTTATTTCAGCTATATTACTAATTATTTTCTGCGTGTTGGAGGAGACATCGTCATATACCAGCTCAATAGATGCTAATCTATAAACCCCCTCAATTCTTGGAGGGGTGAAGAGCTCGCCATAAATCTCTATAGCTGTATTTGCTTCAACCCCTCCAATAGGGACTTCAGCTATGGATTCGACAACATTATAGTTTCTACCATAAATAGCTATTTTAACACCTTGAACTGGAATAATTCTTAGAATGGTGTTGTTAGCTACTATTGAAAGCATTTGGCTAACGTCGTAGACAAAATGTTCAACAATTTGGCTTGGATCATCAACATGTCTAAACATTCCGTTAGAGCTTCTAGCAATAGTGTATAGGATGTTTTCATTGTAGTCCTCCCCAATACCGTAGCATACTATAGATACCCCATTACTAAACGCCTCCCCAGATTCACGGCTGAATGCTTCAATACTTCTTTCACCAACTGTAGGCTGTCCATCAGTAAGTAGTAGAACTCTTCTAACATAGTTTTGGGGAGATTTTAGAGCTGCTCTCCAAGACCTATTTAATGCTTCAAACAAGTTTGTGAAGGCATGGATTTTTAACATATCGATATGATACTTAAACCATTCTTTACTTGTAACATATACGTTTTCAGCTATTGGCTCAACATGACCTGAGAAAGCATATAGGCTAAGAATATCCTTCTCCCCTAGACAGTTAACAACTCTCTTAGCTGCTTCCTTGGCCATCTCGAGTTTACGTCCCCTCATAGATTCACTAACATCGATAGCTATAGCTAAACTTAGAGGAGCTCTAAAACGTGCTGTTTCCCCACTTTTAACCCTTATGATAAACGGTATTCTTCCACCACTAGTACTTACGTAGCTTACCCCTAAATCTACATCAACATTGAGAGACAATAAGCCCTAAAGAACTTACCCATAAAGTTTATAACAGTTTCCACTAGAGATGTGGTTTACGCTAGATCGGAACAGCTACGTTAAACAGCTCCTGGATAATAGCTTTATCCTGTAGCTGATGAATTCAGCTAATAGGCTTAATTCATAGCAGATTTGATTACTAGAACGCTAAGCAAGCCCTACTAAAGCAGGTTTAGCGAAACTAGAAGTCCCTAAATACTATTCCGGGACTTAATGTCTGAATAATTTAGGGTATGTATCAGATCTATAGCTGAAGTCTTAGATTCTTCTGTAGTAAGCTTTCGCTAAAAGAGGTGCTCCTAAGCAGGTAAACTTGTCTAAGGGTATAGACTTATAATATTCATGGAGTGGAGAGGCTTAACTCAAAACCCGGGAGATGGTTGCTTAATGCTCTTAACTAAGCATGACCTATACCGTGGAGGATACGTATTTAAGTTTTATTGCTTTATTTTCAGTATGGGTGATTTAAGCAATTCATATGGTGGATTTTTAGCTGCCCTTATTTCTTTATGTTTCTCCATTATTAGTTCAGCTTTGCTTATAGGGTTTGTTATGGAGGGCTCCTATATGTTAATTCCTAAGTACTCCTATCTACTTTTCTCCTCCTCCATCTATGTTCTTCTTCTACTGGTTATATATTTCAGCTCCCCTAAGGCTTCTTCACGTTTAACGTTTTCGATTAGTTTAGCAGCATTGATTTTGGTTCTGTATTCGTTAAGTATGTTTACTTTATTTCTGCTTAAGTTTAGAGATCCTGTTCTTACTTCAACTCTACCTATAGCTATTACGGTTATGCTTGGTTGGGGTCGTTTCCCCCCATCATATCTAGTATCCACCTCAATAGTTTCCGTAACTATTGTATTTATTTCATACTGGCTTCTACTGGATCTAGTAGGTGTTTTAGGGTTTGTCTGGTATTTCCCCCTAATACTTACGTTTCTAGTATTCTTTATGCTATGTTTAGCCTTAAAGTCCCCGTTAAAATCCTCCTTAATAGTTCTATCTACGGTTTTCCTTCTAGACTTTACGTATGATTTAGCTTTGAACGCTATGTCGAAGTCAATAGATGTTGTGAAGGCATCTATTCTTGCTTTAGCTATTGCTGCATCCTGTATTTTAATTGGTGGTTTAGGGTTTGTTGAGAAGCGGATGTTTAGGAGGGCTGAGAAATTAGGATCTAAGAATTCAACACGTGTAGGTAATGTTAAAATCCCTAATAGGAGTTTGGGGGTTTACGTTATTGAGAAGTGGATTGGGGATGGGACATTCGCTCATGTATACTTAGCTAGGGATAGGAATACTGGTTTACTTTATGCTGTGAAGGTTTTAAAGAGGGATTATGCTGTTAGGGGTTTAATTGATGATTTTAGGAGGGAGGCATTAATGCTTTTAAGCTTAAATCATGAAAACATAGCTAAGGTTATTGAGGTTCATATAGATCCTCCATACAGTAATGAGAAGTACGATGCTAATCCTCCATATATAGTTATGGAGTATATGGATGGTGGAAGCTTAAGAACGTTGTTAAAAAGTAGGGGTAAACCATTAACTGTTCAGGAGGCTTTAAGGATTACTCTAGATATATGTAAAGCTCTTGAATATGCTCATACTAGAAGTCCGCCAATACTACATCTTGATGTTAAGCCTGAAAACATAATGTTTAAGATCGTTGATGGAGGATTATTAACGAAGATTGTTGATTTCAGCTCCTCAGTTTATGCTTCACGGAGAGCAGTACAGGCAACTCCCCTATATGCCTCACCTGAACAGATGATGGGTAAAGCCCTGCCGCAATCAGATATATACTCGCTTGGACTTGTACTGTATGAAATGTTAACATATCCTCTATGTAGGAGATATTTAGAGGATAGAGCTAAACTCCTCCTTCAGGGTAAAATATCGCATATACTTCCACAGCCGAGAAAACTAAACAAGCAAATACCTGAAGAACTTGAAAAAACAATTCTAAAAGCTATAAACCCTAACCCTACATTAAGATTTAACTCTATAAGTGAGTTTAAAGCCCAGATTGAGAAAATAATAAACCCTACTAGACATAACAGTTTCCCCATACTTAGATAAAATATATAAACTCTAAACAGTAAAATAGTTTGATTATTATGAATTGGAAATGTCCATCATGCGGACATGATAATGCAGAAAACATAGATGTATGTGAGGTCTGCGGCTTAACTAAACCGGAAACTGTTGAGGCAGCTCCAGCTCAGCTACCTGTTGCTAAGCTTGTAGGTATTGATGGTGTTGTTGCAGGATTAGAGTTTCTAATAGCTTCATCTAAGGTAGTTATTGGTAGACCTGTACCAGGTGTTGAGCCTGACATAAAGATAAATGATCCCTATGTTTCGAGAAGACATGCTCAAATACTTTTTGAAAACGGTAAATTCTATATTGAGGATCTTGGAAGTACGAATGGAACATTTATAAATGATAAGTTAATAACGGGGAGAACGGAGCTTAAGGACGGTGATACTATAAAGCTAGGGCTAGCTATGTTAAAGTTTAGTTTACCTAGTGCTTAACAGAAGCCTACAGCTTTAATTATGGAATACCGATAAGTTAGGGATGCTCCTATACGTTGAACGACTCTACTGAATGTAGCTTAGATGTCTATAGTATTCCGCATAACTTTTTCTACTGTTCCTAGTACATGTTATGGTTAATCTGCTTGAGGTTCAGCAGAGGCTATACGCTGTATCTATGGTCTGGTTTAATGCAGCTCTAACTCGGTATGATGGTGGAATCCATGATAAACCAGAAACCTCAGTTGTGGAGGATGCTTCTATGTAGGGTATCCTATGTAGAAGAACGTTTCAATATTGTAGGTTAAAACAGCTCCTAAATAGTTATCTTCATATCCTTACCTCTATTAAATGTGTTTTCTTCGCCGTTGGCGGTGAAGGCTGTTATGAAGTCTTAAAGGCTGGATGGCTATAGATGTTAGCTATCCGGCAACGGTATTTGAATACACCAATATAATGGTGATGAGCTTTAAGCCACTAGATGCAAGATAGCTGAATGTTGGAGGTCTCCCATAATGGTGAAGATAGTTCATGCGTGGAGTTTAAATATTGGTTTAGCTTAGTTTAGATGTTTATGGTTGTATCTATAGCTGAAGCTGTAAGGAGGATTGTTAGTAATAGTCCATGCATAATGGACTGTTTAAAAATGGATGTTGTAAACTATACTGCTTTAGCCTTAAGAATTCAAAATGATGTTTCAAGAGCTCTTGGAGGTAGGAAGGTTAAGCTTGAAGCTATTAAGATGGCGTTAATAAGATGTTCTGAGGAGTTGAGAAAGGAGGGGGAGGAGCTTGATAGAAGTATCTTAAATGTTATTGCAAACACCGTTTTAGAGCTTAAAAACGATGTTGCTTTAATAACTGTAAAGCAGGAGGGGCTTGTAGGTAAGCTTGATGAGTTGATGAGGAGAATAACTAGTTTAAGATTTCTACAGTTAACGCAGGGAGCTGAAACATTTACTATCGCTATTGATCAACGTGCATGTGATGATGTTTTCAGCTTAATAGGTAAGAGCAATGTAATTACTGTTTTCCATGATCAGTCAGCCATTATCCTTATGAGTCCTAAGGAAATAATAACAACACCCGGTGTTATATCATACATTACATCTACCCTACTTAGAAATGGGGTAAATATAACTCAGATAATATCATGCTATGTTGATACAATACTAATAGTTAGTAGAGCGGATGCTATAAGAGCATATGAGGTTTTGGAGAGGAAAATTATTGAGGTAAGGAATAGCATATCTGGTAAACATCAATCCACAACTCCATCTTTCGTTAAGTCAGGCTTATCTTAGCCGTGTAGATTATAAATATGCGTGTTACAGGGCATTAGGGGATCATGAATAATTTATCATGTAGCATATGATAAGCTAGGATTTGATAGGGGTTAGGTTACGTTTAATACATCAATACTTAAATTTTGTTTCGCATGATACATTAGGTTTTTTATTGTTTCATGAATGTAGAAAGTATGAGGGTGGTTCTAGCATACTCCGGCGGTTTAGATACTTCAGTAGCTATCAAATGGCTTCAGGAAAAGTATAATGCTGAAGTTATTACTGTAACCGTTAATGTTGGTCAGGGTGATAACTTAGAGGAAATTGAGGCTAGAGCTTTAAAGATAGGTGCTTCAAAACATTACTCCATAGATGCGAGAACGGAGTTCATTAATGATTATGTTTATCCAGCCATTAAGGCTAATGCGCTTTATGAGGGTAAGTATCCTGTTAGTAGTGCTCTTTCAAGACCCTTAATTGCTTCAAAGCTTATTGAGGTTGCGGATAGGGAGGATGCTGATGCCGTAGCTCATGGATGTACTGGTAAGGGTAATGATCAGGTAAGGTTTGAGGTTACTTTGAAGGCTTTAAATCCAGCTATAAACATCATAGCTCCAGTTAGGGAGTGGGGGTTAACGAGAAGTAGTGAGTTGGAGTATGCTAGAGTTAAAGGTATACCTGTAAAGGTTAAGACGAATCCGTACAGTATAGACCAGAACCTATGGGGTAGGTCTATTGAGTGTGGTCCAATAGAAAATCCTGAGGCTGAGCCTCCGGAGGATGCTTTTGAATGGACTGTAAACCCTGAGAAGGCTCCAAACACTCCTGAATACGTTACTATAGGGTTTAAGAGTGGTGTACCGGTGGAGGTTAATGGTGAATCCATGGATTCGGTTTCATTAATAAACTATTTAAATACTGTTGCTGGCAGGCATGGTGTCGGTAGAATTGACCATATTGAGGATAGGCTTGTAGGAATTAAGTCGAGGGAGGTTTATGAGTGTCCAGCTGCAGTTACTATTATTGAGGCTCATAGGGATTTGGAGAAAATGGTTTTAACAAGAAATGAATTAATGTTTAAGCAGATTGTTGAGCAGTGGTGGACATACCTTGTTTACGCTGGTCTTTGGGTTGAGCCTTTAAGGCTTGATCTTGAATCATTCATAAATGAAACCCAGAAGAGGGTTGATGGTGAGGTTAAGGTTAAGCTATTTAAAGGATTAGCTACGGTTACCGGTAGGTCTTCGCCTTACTCAATATATGATTTAAAGCTATCAACCTACGAGGAGTGGAGTACGTTTAATCAGTCTTACGCTAAGGGATTCATAGAGCTTTGGGGTCTTCAATCAGTAGTCTCATACCAGTTTCTAAAAAGGTAATCCATGTCCAGCAACTCATTAAACGATATACTACGTGGAGGAATAGTTGTTGATAAGCCTAGTGGAAAAGTTGCTGAGTATTTATCATCTATTCCGGCTGATGAGAGGATTAAGAAGTACGTTGTTGATGTTGTTAAGGCACATATAGTAATGCTTACCGAGAGAAAAATACTGGGGGGAGATGAATCCTCCCAAATTTTAAGAGTTCTTAATGAGCTTACCGATTTTAAGCTTAACCCTATGCTTGAAGACATACATATGAATCTTGAATCCTACATTATCAGTAAGCTCGGCTATAGTGTTGGGGGTAATGTTAATATTGCTAAGAGCAGGAACGATCAGGTTGCAGCAGCTATTAGAATGGCTTTACGTAGCGAGTTGCTGAATATAGCGTTTAAGCTTATAGATTTAAGAAGAGCTATTTTAAAGAGATGCGGTGAACTTATAGATGTTGTAATGCCCGGATATACTCATCTCCAACATGCTCAGCCAGTAACTGCTGCCCATCTCCTACTTGCCCATCACGATAGGCTTAAAAGAGATACTGACCGTATTAGGGATGTTTACAGTAGGGTTAATATTAGCCCTATGGGTTCAGCCGCCCTTGCAACGTCAAGCTTCAACATAGATAGGTTTAGAGTTGCTGAGCTTCTAGGCTTTAACGGGTTGGTGGAGAATTCTATAGATGCTGTATCTTCAAGAGACTTCGTAGCTGAAGCTGTTTTTAACCTATCATTGATTATGGCTGATCTAAGCAGTTTTGCGGAGGAGATAATTTTATGGAGTACTTTAGAGTTCGGATTCATAAAGCTTCCCGACGAACTTGTATCTACAAGTAGTATAATGCCACAGAAGAGAAATCCGGTTATTGCTGAGCTTGTAAGGGCGAAGACCGGTAGTGTTTATGGAGATCTTGTAGCTATATTATCAATACTTAAGGCTTTACCTCTAAGCTACAATCTAGATCTTCAGGAAGTAACACCGCATTTATGGAGTGCATGCAGTACGGTTTCATCAACTCTAGACGTAGTTACTGATATTGTTTTGAAGATGGAGTTTAATACTGATAGATTGATTGAGGCTGTTAGAAGCGGTATGTCGGTAGCAACAGAACTTGCAAATCTCCTAGTTAGAAACGGTATTTCATTTAGGGAGTCTCATAGGATAGTTGGATCAATACTTAGAGGTAGAAACATCTTAACAGCAGATGAAATAGTTGAGGCTTTAGGTAGGTATGGAATTAATGTAAAGATTGATGATGTTTCAAAAATACTTGATCCATTTTACGTTGTTGATTTACATAGCGTTATCGGCGGTCCATCCCCTAAGACGGTAGTTAAAGCTATTGATTCAAGACTTAAAGCCTTAATGGAGGATGAAGAATACTTTAACAGCCTAGCTGAAAGAGTTAAGGAGTATGAAACTAAACTCAACAATGCAGTATCCAGCATAATTAACGCTAGCATCAAGCATGAATGCTAGCTGTCAAGAACTTTAATCATAGATATTTAAACACGCCCTAGCGAAGCTAGCTTTTTATACCTGTGCTTTAAAACTATAGTGATGAGTATCGATAATAGGGATAGGAGGATAATTGAGATATTAAAAAAGGATTCAAGAACATCATTTGTAGATATTGCTAAGCAGCTTAATCTATCTGAGGGAGCTGTTAGGAAGAGGGTTAAGAAGCTAATTGATTTGGGGATTATTAGAAGATTTACAGTTGAAATCTCTGAGCCGAGCATTAAAGCACTAGTTCTCGTTTCATCAACTCCTGCAATACCAAATCCCAAAATAGCTCAGGAGATAAGAAACATTAAGGGTGTTGAATGGGTTTATGAAGTTACAGGACAGTTTGATATAGCTGTTCTTGCATCAGGTCCTGATATAGCGTATCTCAACAAGGTTATAGATGAGATTAGGTCTATAAATGGTATTACACATACGAATACTCTAATAGTGTTAAGACAACATTAGGCGGATTACTAATGTTAGGCTAACCTATTAAGTTAACATGCAGTAATTGTGAAGCTTAAGATTAAAAGCATCAAGCTAGCAAACGTTTCTAAATTTTAAGATGGGTCTAGTAGCTTTACGAGGAATAGTGGGTACTACTCAAATCATCCACAAACTATCTGTAAAGCTATGTCTGCTAACAGCTTCCCAATATTAACATTCTGGAGGCCTATACTAAATGAACCCATCTTAAAACTGGACTAACATTTTATAATGATTGTGCTCAGGGAAATCAGAACTTTAGTTCTGATGAATGATGTAAAATTAACAGAATTCCTCCGATCGTGCTATACATCACTCTAAAACTCTTCTAAATCGGATGTTCTGAGCCTGTAATGGTAGCATAATATTAGCTATAGGTTAATGAGATTTGTGAGAGCTATAAGTTCTAAATCAGCAAGTAAGTGTAGAGCTAATGTTGGAAGCTTCAGTCGTGGGTAGCCTACTTGATTGTTGGAGAATATCTCCTGCTATACATCACCTTAATCTTCCAATTCCTCATCCCTCCGAAGCAGCATATACGCTTAATTTCTGAAATGCTAGGAAGGCTGGCTGATTAACTTCCCCGATTGAATACTTAGAGAGTAAAGCATCCGGTCATCTTAACCATACCTAAGCTTCTCTAGAGACTATGCTACTACAGTTATGTGTCTTAAATGGTTGTAGAGTATTGATGTGTGAAGCATGATTAATCCATGATTTGTTTAGGCTCAGATCGCTAAGTCCTCCATTATAGACCTAAAACCAATCTGTGAAGCACATAGGTTTTAGTCTATTTAAAATCTGTTTCAATATGAATTCAATGTTTAACGATTTCCGTTAGCTGTATGCTGCTAATAGATGACTGGAGTTAGAGCGCTAAATTAATCGTATTGACATAACGTATCTGAACTGATTATACTTCAACGTTTATAGTACTCCGTATTCAATATGTGTTGCTGAATTGTTACATTTCCTACTTTGCAGGTTGAGGATTCGTTAAGTTTTCAGCCGATAATGTTTAAAAGGCTATTCTCTAAGCAGATTAGAGGTGATGTTGTGAAGGCTTTATGTCCTCAGTGTGAGGGTGAGATAAATATACCTGAGGATGCAGTAGTAGGTGAGATAGTAACTTGTCCGGACTGCGGCTCCCCATACGAAATCGAATCGGTAGGTAGTGAGGTAGTAATTAAGCCTGCTGAGGTTGAGGGTGAGGATTGGGGCGAGTAGTGGTTGGTATCTTTAGGAATTATCTACGACTTCATAAGACCTGAGGAGAAAATGCTTATAAATGAGGCTAGAAACCAGGGGGTTGAGCTTAAGCTTATAGATGCTAAAAACATTTACTTCAACATTTCAAACAGCCTCAAAAACCTTGAGGATATATATTTGCAGAGATGTGTAAGCTACTTTAGATCAATACATATAACGTATCTTCTTGAAAGCTTTAAAGGCACTGTTATCAACAGCTTTAATACTGCCCTAATATGCGGTAATAAGCTTTTCACAACAATATCCCTACTGAAACACGGTATACCAGTACCTAGAACAGCTATTTCCTTCAGTAAGAGCTCAGCTGTGAAGGCTCTAGATGAGATTGGATATCCATCAATACTTAAACCGGTTATTGGTAGCTGGGGTCGTCTTATAGCTCCACTAAACGATCCTGAGTCTTCACTTGCAATTCTTGAATCTAGAGAATATCTTCATCCAATATATCATCTATACTATATTCAGGAAAGGGTTAAAAGACCTCCTAGAGATATTAGGAGCTTAGTTGTTGATGGTCAGTTTATATGTGCTATCTACCGGTATCAGCCACCACTAGACTGGCGTACGAACACTGCTAGGGGTGGTAGAGCTGAGCCATGCCCAGGGAATGATGAGCTTGTAGATATTAGTGTTAGAGCAGCTGAAGCTGTTAATGGGGAGATTGTCGGTGTTGACTGTATGGAGAGTAGGGATGGTCTTGTAGTTCATGAGGTAAACAATACTGTAGAGTTTAAGAATATGGTTCGCGTAACTGGTGTTAATATTCCATCGGAGATTATTAGCTACCTGAAGCGTAGAGTTAGGAAGTAGCTTCTAGACCAAGTTACGTTTAGAACTTGCATGTTTAGGGTAAGTCCTAGGCAATACATAATCTATAATATTTGCTTTAAGCTATGCCTCCAAGTGGATGTAGCGTTAATATATGATTTAGTAAGGTGGGAGGAGAAGAAGGTGATTGAGGCAGCTTCTAGAAGGGGGTTAAACATTAAGCCTATAGATGCTAAAAGCTTGGTTCTAGACCTATCATCTCCAAACATATGCTTAGCTGATGTAGTATTTCAGAGATGTATTAGCTATTTCCGTGGGCTGTATTTAACAGCTGTTCTTGAGGGGATGGGTGTTAAGGTTGTTAACAGCTTTGACGTATTGATGCTGTGCGGTAATAAGCTTCTAACAACTTTAAGGCTTAAATCATGCAATATACCTACTCCCAAAACAGTAGTTGCATTCCATCAGGAATCCGCGTTGAAGGCTTTGGAAATGTTTAACTATTATGCTGTAATAAAGCCGATATTTGGCAGTTGGGGTAGGCTTATATCTCTCGTTAAGGATTTTGAAACAGCTAAGTCTGTTGTTGAGTTGAAGAGTGAGCTTCACAATCCCCTACATGAAATATTCTATATTCAGGAATTTGTTAAACGCCCCCCTAGGGATATACGTATTGTTGTGGTTGGCTTAGAGCCTATTGCTGCTGAGTATAGGTATTCAGCAAGCCGTGAGTGGCGTACAAACATTGCTAGAGGCGGTAGAGCTGAGAAGTGTGAATTAACGGGTGAAATTGAAAAATTGGCTTGCAGAGTTGCTGAAGCTGTAGGTGGGGGTGTTTTAGGTATTGACTGTATGGAGAGTGAGCATGGCTTACTTGTACATGAAGTTAATGCTAACGTTGAGTTTAAAGGTGTAAGTGAGGCTTCAGGTGTTGATGTTGCTGGCCGAATCGTTGAGTATCTGGCTAGATTGAAGAGGTAGATGATATGAATATTGGGATTGTCGGCGGCTCAGGATATGTTGGAGGGGAGCTTTTAAGGCTTCTACTACCACGTGAGGACGTGAATGTTGCTGTTGTTACTTCACGTAGATTTAGAGGGGAGTATGTTTTTAGAGTTCATCCAAATCTAAGAGGGTTAACAGATCTAAGATTTACAGATGTAAGCCTAGATGAAATATCTAGGAGATGCGATATCGTGTTTACAGCTGTTCCCCACGGGTCATCAGTTAAGATTGTGCCTAAGCTTCTTGAGCTTGGCTTAAGAGTTATTGATTTAAGCGCTGATTTTAGGCTTAAGGATCCTAACGCATATGAGAAGTGGTATGGGTGGAAGCATCCATACCCAGATCTCCTCAGCGAATCTGTTTATGGGCTTCCTGAAATACATAGGGATGAGATAGCTAAGGCAAGGCTTGTAGCTAATCCTGGATGTATGGCTACAAGCATAATACTTGCGCTTACCCCAATTGTTAAGGCAGGATTTGTTGATGTTTCTAGAATAGTTGTAGATGTTAAGATAGGCTCCTCAGGCGCCGGCTCCTCATCCTCAATATATTCCCACCATTCTGAGCGGTGCGGTGTTGTAAGACCTTATAAGCCTACGTCGCATAGACACATAGCTGAAGTTGAGCAGGAGCTAAGCCTAGCTTTAGGTAGTAGTGTTCGTGTTGCTATGACCCCTCATGCAGTAGATCTTGTTAGAGGCATATTATCGACATGCCACCTCTTTACTTTAAGAAGTGTTCAGCAAATCGATTTGTGGAGGGCTTATAGAGGATTCTATAGGAGCTGTCCATTCATAAGGATTATTAAGGATTCGAAGGGTCTGCAGAGGCTTCCTGATCCAAAATATGTTATTGGCTCAAACTACTGCGATATTGGGTTTGAAATTGATGAGAGGATGGGTAGAGTTGTTGTTTTCTCCGCGATAGATAACTTGATGAAGGGAGCTGCAGGTCAAGCTGTTCAAAACATGAATATAATGATTGGAGCTGATGAGAGAAGGGGGCTTTACCTCCCATCCATACATCCGATCTAGGTGGTTTAATGATAGTTGTTAAAATAGGTGGTGAACTACTCGATAATCTTAGCTGTATTGCTGAAGACTTAAAAAACATAAGTGAAGGTGTTGTGGTGGTGCATGGCGGTGGAGATGAGGTTTCAAAGATAGCTGAGAAGATGGGTAAAAAACAGGTTTTTGTTGTTTCACCTGAAGGTATTAGGAGCCGCTATACTGACGGTGAGGATATTAAGATATATCTTATGGTAATGGCTGGATTAATAAATAAGAGGGTGGTTCTAATGCTGGCTAAGCATGGTTTGAAGGCTATAGGTTTATGTGGTGCTGACCTAAATCTACTGGTAGCTAAACGTAAGAGGAAGCTCATAATTGTTGATGAGAGGGGCAGAATGGTTGCTGTAAGTGGTGACTATAGTGGTAGGGTGGAGTCTGTGAATGTGGATGTTATTAATATGCTTATAGGTAATGGATACATACCCGTAATAGCTCCTGTTGCTGTAAGTTTGGATTATGAGTTTCTCAACGTTGATGCTGATAGCGCTGCTTCAAGTATAGCTTCATCGATTAAGGCTTCATCAATAATCTTCCTCACAGATGTTGATGGGGTGATGATTAACGGTAGGAAGGCTGACGTAATTAGGGTTCAGGACGTTGACTCCATACTGAAATCTGTAGGTTTCGGAATGAATAGAAAGATTATAGCTGCAGCCAACGCTGTTAAAATGGGTGTTGGGAGGGCTGTTATTGCTCCAGGATACGTTAGTAATCCTGTAGTTAAGGCTATTAACGGTGTTTCAGGAACGGTGATTATGTGAGTATAGCTGAGGATAGAATTCTTGCAGGTGTTTATCAGAGATTTCCAATAGTTGCTGTTAGGGGTAGGGGCGTATTGGTATGGGATTCTGAGGGTAGGGAGTATATTGACTGTATGAGCGGTTACGGTGTAGCTATAGTTGGCCACTGCCATCCCAAAGTTGTTGAAGCTGTTAAAAATCAATGTGAGAAGCTGATGGTATGCCACTGCTCCCTATACAATGATGCTAGAACTGAGTTTCTTGAAACACTTGTAAAGCATACCCCTAAAGGATTAGATAGGGTTTTCCTATCAAATAGCGGTGCTGAATCGATTGAGTGTGCAATTAAGCTAGCGGCTAAATACACTGGCAGGAGGGAGTTTATAGCTTTTACTGGAAGCTACCATGGGAAGACTTTAGGCTCTCTATCACTAACGTGGAGTTTAAAGTATAGAAAGCCGTTTGAACACCTCCTATATCCGAACGTTAAGTTTGCTAGGTATAATGATGTTGAGGATTTTGAAAATAAGATTACGGATAATACAGCTGCAGTTATTGTTGAGCCTATTCAGGGTGAAAGCGGCATCCACGTACCATCCCATGAGTTTATTAAGTGTTTAAGGGAGTTAACGTATAAGCACGGCTCCCTCCTCATCGTGGATGAGGTTCAAACAGGTCTAGGTAGAACGGGTAGGCTGTGGGGCCACCAACACTTCAACGTAAATCCTGATATTATGTGTATTGCTAAGGGGATTGGGGGTGGGATACCTCTAGGTGTAACTGTTGCTGGAAGTGATGTTATGAATGTATTTAAGGTAGGTGAGCATTCAAGCACTTTCGGCGGAAACCCGGTAGCATGCGCAGCCGGTAAAGCAGTTCTTAACGTTATATTTGAGGAGAACTTGATTAGGAATGCTGAGATTCTCGGCTCCAAGCTTAAATACATGCTTCAAAAGCTTCAAAGCGAAAGCCAGATTATTAGGGAGGTTAGAGGTATTGGATTAATGATAGGTGTTGAGATGAAGATCAACATATACAAGATGCTTCTTGAAACAATTAGGAGAGGTGTTATACCCCTATACTCTGGAATAAACACTATTAGGCTTTTACCCCCTCTAGTAATTAATGAGGAGCAGATAAATAGGGTAGCTGAGGTTCTTGGTGAAGTAGTTAAATCCTACAGTATCCAGCCTGATGGTGGATATGGCTGATTATGTAAAGCTTCTTAGAGATATTGTTGAAGCATATAGTCCAAGCGGACACGAGCTTGAGGTTTCTAAACGTATTGAGGAGTTTATGCTGGAGAACGGTTTTGAAAATGTTAGGGTTGATGCTGCCGGTAACGTTATCGGTGAGGTTGGCTTAAGCTCCCCTACAATTCTATTCTGCGGACATATGGATACTGTACCTGGAAAACTACCGGTAATTTTTAACGGTGAGTTTCTCTACGGTAGGGGTGCTGTTGATGCTAAATCTTCTCTAGCAGCCTTGATAGCTGCAGCCTCAAGGCTTAAGGATGTTAGGGGACGCATTATTGTTGCAGCTGTGGTTGATGAGGAGGGCTACGGTAGGGGTATAAGTGAAATCATTAAGAGTAATGTTAAGGCTGACTATGCAGTATTCGGTGAGCCAAGTAATCTATATGGGCTTACGGTAGGCTATAGAGGTAAGATTGGAGTTAAAATATCCTGCCGTACCGGTCATGGTGGGCATTCAAGTGCTCCATGGATTTACAGGAACGCTATAGAGGAACTGTTCAACATATACTTAAAGCTGAAGACCGAGCTTGAGAAAGCATTCTCCAGCTCCGTATGTTTAACTAGGATAAGTGGAGGTGAATCCCATAATACTGTGCCTAGCTGCTGCGAAGCATACATTGATGTAAGAACTCCACATAGCTGCAGCGTTAACAGCTGCATAGATCAGATCTCTAAGTCTATTAGGGAGTATGCATCCGGCGGATTGGATGTTGATGTATTCTATGATGATGTTGTTGAGCCCTACGAGATTGATTTAGGTTCACCTATAGTTAAGGCTTTCAGCAGAGCTATAGCTAAAGTACTTAATAGGCCTATAAAGCTTATGAGGAAAACGGGTAGTGGCGACTTGAACGTCTACGCTAGATCTATGGGGGTTCCATCAGTCTCGTATGGTCCAGGTGATTCAAGGCTAAGCCATACTGGGAATGAGTATGTAAGGATTAGTGATTATATTAAGAGTATAGAGGTTCTTGTTGAGGCTGTAAAGACGTTATGTATACTTCACGGTAGCTAGCGTACTATTACTACTGTTTTAGGTATGAATATTGCTGTATGTATTGCAACCTCCCCCATAACTATCTCTCCTCCCAATCCTCCTACTCCCTGCGAGCCTATGATTACTGCATCGTATGGACCATCAATACTCTCCCTCACTATCTCTTTCACAATTGAGCTTTTTATAGGGTTGAAGTACTTAATTCTACACTCTATATCAACTCCTCCTCTTCGACCTATCTCCAATATTTTCCTCTTAACCTCCTCAATATATGATTTATCCTGCTCCTCGTAGGCTATGTAGAGAGCTGTTATTTTAGAGCCGTATCTCAACGCGAAATCTACTGCTAGATTTAATGCTTTAAGAGATTGTTCAGATCCGTCTGTTGGTACTAGGATTCTTCTAAAAAGATATGTTATTGTATATGTTGGTTCTGGAATGTATACCATAACGTTCACTACTTATTTAAGCCATTCCTTTTAAATATTTCTGAGCTGAAGCTGCTAAAGCCTCCAATCCTGGAAGAGGCTCCCCAGATAGGAATGTTAGTAGGGCTCCACCGCCTGTACTCATGTGTCCGTTAAAGCTTGTTGTAATGTTGTCTACTACAGCCCTCATATGTCCTCCCCCGAAGATTATGTATGCTCCACTCTTAATAGCCTCCCTAACTATTTCCTCACTTCCAACTCTAAACTCATCTTTCTCTATAACTCCCGCAGGTCCTCTTATAATTATTATTTTCGCATTCCTAATTTCCTCCCTGTACAGATTGATTGTTTTAGCTCCAATATCCATTATCCTCCCCTTTAAAGACTCTATATCCCCCTCAACCCTCCCTCCCTCAACCTCTACAGCTCCGTCAATCGGCATCTTAATGTACTCACCATACTTTCTTAGAAGCTCTCTTGCTTTAGGTACCTCCCCAATAAGCCCCTTCTCCTTTATAGTTTCAATAACTTGATCGTTCAGCTTTACATCTTTAGCATATAGGAACACAAGTGCTAGTAGGCCTGTTAGGAGTATTTTTTCAGCTACATTGTTTACAAGTAGGTTCTCTATTATCTTTACTGAGTCGCGGACCTTACTTCCCCCAAGTATGAATATTTTCCCCTCCCTCCCCTCATATATTTTCCTTAAAGCCTCAACTTCAGCCTCCATAACTCTTCCAGCACATGATGTTAACGTTAGTGGAAATCCAACTATTGATGGCTGTGATCTATGAGCTGTAGCGAACGCGTCAAGTATGAAGTAGTTGAATAATGGTGTAAGTTTAGATACTAGATATGTCTTAGCTTGGAGCTCAGGCTTTCTCTCAAGAAGCTCTTCAGATTGGAATCTTACGTTTTCAAGCAGTAAAACCTCTGATGGGTTAAGCTTTCTTATAGCTTCTCTCGCAGCTGGACCGCATACATCATCAATAAACTTTACATTCACCCCTAGAATCGATGATAGGAGGTCTGCATGCCCATTTAGGGATGTGAAGTCAGGGTCTCCAGGTCTTCCCTGATGCGATGCTAATGTTATACGTGCCTCATCCTCAATAAGCTCCCTTATTGTTTTAGCATGCTCCCTAAATCTCGCATCATCCAATATAACCTTCGAATCAGGATCTATAGGTGAATTAATATCAATCCTTACTAAAACATATTTATTGCTAAAGTTAAAACTATCCATAGTTAATATTTTAGGTATTTTCAGAGACATAGCTCAACATTTTAACTAGAAGTGGAGCCTTAAATATCTTATCTGTTTCAGCTATAACTACTGTACGTTACTATGTAGCTCCGGTTACGTTACGGATATATCTCCATCCTAATAGAAAAGCTTAAATATGGCTGTTCAAAAGAGTATTAAGGGTTTTACGGGAAGTCTTAGGGATGCATGGCTCATACTTGAGGACGGCTCAATCTTTAAAGGTTTCTCCATAGGATATCCTAGAAATACTGTTGGAGAGGTTGTATTCACTACAGGTATGGTTGGATATACTGAATCCCTAACAGATCCATCATATAGAGGGCAGATACTATGCTTTACGTATCCACTAATAGGTAATTACGGTGTTCCATCATACAGTATAATTGATAAATACGGCTTCCCAACATTTTTCGAATCTGAATCTATAAAGGTTCAGGGAGTTATAATTCATGAGCTCTGCATGAATCCATCCCATTGGGCATCTACTATGAGCTTTAATGACTGGCTCTACATGGAGGGTATACCTGGAATATCTGGTATTGATACTAGATACTTAACAAAGAAGCTTAGAGCTAAAGGTGTTATGATGGGGGCTCTAGTTTTTGACGAGCCTGAAAGCGGATTCAAACTTCTAAAGCATTCCAGATCCTACGAATCAATAAACTTCGTTGAGGAGGTAAGCGTTAAGGAGCCTATAGCGTATGGTGATGGTGAAAATATAGTGCTTATTGACTGTGGGGTTAAGCTTAACATTATACGTCAACTTGTAGCTAGCGGGCTTAGAGTTATTAGAGTTCCATACAGCTACGATATTGACAAGATACTATCATACAATCCTCGCGGAATCGTTATAAGCAATGGACCTGGAAACCCTAAGCAATGCGGAGTAACCATAAAGACTGTTAGGAGGATAGTTGATGAGACAAACCTACCTATCCTAGGGATATGTCTAGGTAATCAGATAATAGCTTTAGCTCTAGATGCTGATACGTTTAAGCTTAAATACGGTCATAGGGGACAGAATAAGCCATGCATAGATGTAGAAACTGGGAAATGCTATATTACAAGCCAAAACCACGGATATGCTGTAGATGAGGAAACACTTAAAAACACGGAGTTGAAGGTATGGTTTAGAAATGCTGATGATAAAACTGTTGAGGGAATTAAACACATCAGTAAGCCAATAATCTCAGTCCAATACCATCCTGAAGCCTCCCCAGGACCATACGATACATCATGGATCTTTCTTAAATTCCTAGAGTATGTTAAGAAGTAAATACACGTAGCAGCTTCCCATAAATCATCCCAACTCTGGACGGCGCTTGCTTAGTTCACATCATTTCTTGAATGAGGAATCTAAATATCAACTCTACCCTACCCCCATTCTTGAGGATATACGTAGCTTCCCCAACTAAATCCGTGAAGTTAACGAACATCTACATCATGAATTGCGAGCTTAAACAGTTTAATATGCCGGGTCTCTACTAGGAGGTGTTGAATATATGTATTAAGTCCTCCAAAACCTAGAAACTCATAGTAATCTTCACGTTCTACCAGTAGCGTTTCCTCCTTTAGAGTGGCGATTCTTCGCTATTGATTATCCCGACTCCATAGGCTTACGCTAAACTCAAGTTCTTAACTGCTGATAGCATCTTAAATAATGCAAGTCCGCTCTTAACGGTAACCTACATCCCTTCAGGCATCGTGGAGGGGCGTGGAATCCAGTAATTTAATATAATCTCTAATTAGTAAGGCTTTCCGCAAATCATCCGTAAGGTTTAAGACCTAATAGTTTTTAAGTATCTAGCAGTATTGAAGTAGGTGTCTTCATGTGGACTGTTTTAATTACTGGAGGTTCTGGATTTATAGGTTCTCATATAGCTAGGGATCTTGTTAGGATGGGTTATAATGTTGTAATCTACGATGTAGTGGTGAACGAGAAGCTTATTAGGGATATTAGGAGTAGTGTTTCTGTGGTTCAAGGTGATGTTACTGATAGTGCTTTACTTGCTGAAACCGTGAAGAAGTATGGGGTTAACGCCATTATGCATTATGCTGCTTTACTTTCAGCAGCTGCTGAGAGATATCCGTATCAAGGATTTAAGGTGAACTTTGAGGGTACATGGAATGTATTTAGTATTGCTAAAGCATTAGGTGTTAAAGCCATCATATTTGCAAGCAGTGCTGCTGCTTATGGATTAAATACTCCTGAATTTGTAAGGGAGGATATGTATACGGTACCTGAAACCCTCTACGGTATTTCTAAGCAGTATGGTGAAATGCTTGGCCTATGGCTTTGTAGAAGGTATAATATAGGATTTGCTGCCTTTAGATATGGGTCGGTTATAGGGCCTGGAAGAAGAGATGGTGGTTTCTCAGCCTACTCCACACTTATAATCCAGAAGGCTGCTCAAGGAGAGAACTATGTTGTTAACGTACCTGAAGATACCTGTATTCCAATAGTCTACGTTAAGGATGTAGCCAACTTAGCCATATTAGCGTTAGAAAACATTTCAAGACTTAAAAGTAGAATATATAATGTAGCGGGTTTAACTCCAAGCCCAACAGCTAGGGAGATAGTTGATGCTGTTAAGAAATATGTTAAAAATGTACATATAGAATTTAAACCTGACCCTACTGCTGTAGAGGTTGTAAAGTCTTGGCCGAAAAATATGGATTGCAGTAGATTAAGAAGCGAGTTGAACTGGAGTCCAAGCTATAGTGATCTTGACTCCTTAATAAGAGACTTTATAAATGAGGTTAGAGCTCATCCTGAAATCTTCTATGTATAACTACATCCGGTAGGTGTAGCTTAATGGATAAAGTTATTATTACTGCTGCTATTACAGGATCCATCCATACCCCTACTATGACTCCCTATTTACCTATTACTCCTAAGCAGATAGCTGATGAAGCTGTTAAAGCTGCTGAAGCCGGCGCTGCCATCGTTCACATTCACGTTAGGGATCCAGATAATGGTAGGCCAACCTCAAATCCGGATATTTTCCGTGAGGTTTTATCCGATATTAAACGTAGATCTGACGTCATTATCTGTGTAACAACTGGTGGAGGATTCGGCATGACTGCTGAGGAGAGGATTAAGGCTATTCCAATATTTAAGCCTGAAATGGCTTCCTTCAACATGGGCTCAATGAATTTCGCATTATACCCGTATGCTACTAGAGTTAAGGAGTGGAAATATTCGTGGGAGAAGCCGTATCTCGAAATGACTAGGGATTGGGTGTTTAAGAATACGTTTGCTGACTTAGAGTATTTCTGTAAGGTAATGTATGAAAATGGAGTAAAACCTGAGCTTGAATGCTATGATGTTTCACATTTATACAATGCTTATCAGCTACTTAATGACGGTGTTTTAAAGCCTCCACTTCATATACAGTTCGTTATGGGTATTCTAGGTGGAATCGGTGCAACAGTAGAGGATCTAATACATATGAAGCGGACAGCGGATAGGCTTTTTGGAGATGGTAAATATACGTGGTCTGCATGCGCAGCTGGAAGATATGAATTCCCGATATGTATTACAGCAGCCATAATGGGTGGGCATGTTAGAGTAGGGCTGGAAGACAATTTATACCTTAGAAAGGGTGTATTGGCGAAAAGCAATGCTGAGCTTGTAGAAAAGATGAAAATGCTAATATATGAGGTAACAGGAAGGGAGCCTGCAACACCAAATGAAGCGAGGAAAATACTGGGTTTAAAGGGTAAGGATAACTTTTAAGCTGTTGATGTAACCCCTACATAGCATCTCAGAATTCAGCTGGAGATACTGTAAAGCCTAGCTCCCTATCTATGACTTCTCGGATGTAAAAGCTTGAATAAGCCTCAACCGGGATAGGTGGATTCAGCATAAATACAGATTCTCATGAAGAAGCCATTAACAGCATTACAGCTCTCACAGATGGTCTGAAGCCCTGAATGCTGAACATTCTATAACCAGATGTTTATCCGCTTAGAAACTGTTGACGAACCCTAATTATGGAAGCGTTAAGTAAGCAGCTACGTATTAGGCTGAGCATTCATGATTTTAGCTGCTAATCCTCAATATGTTCTAATCACTCCGGAATTGATTACTGGAAATTATGTAGTGTTGGAGTTGTATTAACTAATGCTGAAATACCTGCTTAAAACAGTATATGAATATCCTTCAGGATCCACCTCCTCCACTTCTAAGTCATCCACATTTATTATGATTATTGTATGTAGTTTAGCGTATTTTATCTGCTCTATGGTTACTGGTGGATTCTTATAGTAGATGTCGCATAGCTTCTTCACCCTAGTAAGCTCATCCAGCTTTCTTGCTGATGGAGGCTTTATGAAGCATAACGGTATTTCCAGTATTAGATAGTATGGCGGTACTGCTAGGCTGAATTTATCTGCGTAGTGACTGTACCTAGCGATCTTACTTATAACTCTTACTTTATTGTATGTTATAGGATCTAAGCAATGTTCAGGGGGCGTGAACCCCGTCTCTATCTCTATAATTGTTGAGGATCCTCCCCTTACACCATATACGTCACATACTAGGTCGCTGGCAACATTCAGCTCAACATCAACCCTTTCATATCCCCTCCTCAGGAGAAACCATGAAACTATAAGCTCCATGACTGAATGATTTGTTTTAACGATTCCCTTCAGATAGAGATCAGCAAGCTTTCTCCTAATCCTATCCAGCTCATTTAAAGCTTCACCATCAAGCCTACTTCTTAACCTATCCATAACGTTTTCAAGATCACTTTCAAACTCTGAGATACTCATAATTAAAGTTTGAAATAGGGAATTTAATAATTACGCTTAAATATTTGAGGCTTCACAGATCCGCTTCCAGTACTGGTTGTTGCTGTATGCAGGATCTAGTAGCTTGCTTAGAAGCCTCTAGGATTAATCCACCAATCTTACGAGGTTTTGTAATCGGTACTTATTGAGCTAGTATGGTTTAGAAGTCTCCAGTTTATCTAGATATTATGCTTGATACATCACTATTTAAGTACTGTTTCGTATAATACATTAAGTTTTTATACTGTTTCTTCATGTATTTATGATGTCAAAGTTCGAGTGGATTCGTAGAGTTCTTGTGCTTGGATCTGGAAGCTTGAAGATAGGTGAATGTGGAGAGTTTGATTACTCAGGCTCTCAGGCGCTTAAGGCTTTAAAGGAGGAGGGCATTGAAACCATTCTTGTTAATCCTAACATTGCTACTATTCAGACAGATCCTAAAATGGCTGATAAGGTCTATCTTGTTCCTGTAGTGGCTGAGTTTGTTGAGAAGATTATTGAGAGGGAGCGTCCTGACGGTATTTTACTTGGGTTCGGCGGTCAAACAGCTTTAAACTGTGGGTTTGAGCTTTATAGAAGCGGTGTTCTTGACAGGTATAATGTTAAGGTTTTAGGTACATCTATTGAAAGCATTAATATAGCTTCTAATCGTGAGCTGTTTAAGGAAACAATGTCTAGGAATGGCATACCTATGCCTAGAAGTAAGGCTGCTTGGAGTGTTGAGGATGCTTTAAAGGCTGCTGAGGATTTAGGATATCCAGTTATTGTTAGAGTTGCCTACAATCTTGGGGGTAGGGGTGGAGGTGTAGCTTACAATGCTTATGAGCTTGACGAGATTGTTAGGAGGGGGATTGCTAATAGCCTTATTGGCCAGGTTTTAATTGAGGAGTATATTGGGTGGTGGAAGCAGATCGAGTATGAGGTTATGAGGGACTACAACGATAACTGTATTACAGTATGTAATATGGAGAATATGTTGGGGATGAGGGTTCATACAGGTGATAATATCGTTATTGCTCCATCCCAAACTCTTAACAATAGGGAGTATCATCTACTTAGGGATGCATCGATTAAAGCTGTTAGGGCATGTGGAATTGTTGGGGAATGTAATGTTCAGCTTGCATTAGACCCTACCTCTGAGAAATACTATGTAATTGAGATTAATCCGAGACTTTCAAGATCCTCCGCTCTAGCTTCTAAAGCTACCGGCTATCCTCTAGCCTACATGGCTGCTAAGCTCGCTATAGGCTACACTCTTCCCGAGCTTCTAAATAGAGTTACAAATATTACAACTGCATGCTTTGAGCCCTCACTCGACTATGTTGTTGTTAAGGTTCCACGATGGGATTTATCGAAGTTTGAAATGGCTGATCGACGTTTAAGAACTCAGATGAAGTCTGTTGGTGAAGTTATGGCTATCGGTAGATGTTTCGAGGAGGCTATTCAGAAGGCTGTACGTATGCTCGACCTAGGGTTTAACGGATTAACTATTGATGTCTCCGAATCATCTATCGAGGTTATTGAACATGAGCTTTCAAACCCTACAGATGAAATACTTTTCACAATAGTTAAGGCATTGAAGATGGGTTTAAGCGTTGAGAGGATTAGTAGGCTTACATGGATTGATCCATGGTTTATCTGGAAGCTTAAAAACATAGTTGATATCGAGAGGAAGCTTAAAGAAATAAAGGATTTAGATAGTGTTGAGGCTATTGAAGCTATTCGTGAAGCTAAGAGGCTAGGCTTCTCAGATAGGCAGATTGGTGAAATTATTGGTTTAAGCGAGCTTGAAGTTAGGAGCTTAAGGAAGAGGCATGGCATCACTCCCGTCGTTAAGCAGATAGATACTTTAGCTGCTGAGTGGCCTGCTAAAACAAACTATCTATACTTAACCTATGGCGGATCCGAGGATGATATTGAATTCAAAAAATGCAGGAAGGTTATAGTTCTAGGTGCTGGTACCTACCGTATCGGTAGCTCGGTAGAGTTTGACTGGTGCACTATGAATATGGTTTGGTCTCTTAAAGACCTAGGTGTGGAGGAAGCTATTGTTATTAATTGCAATCCTGAAACAGTCTCAACAGATTATGATATGAGTGATAAGCTATACTTTGAGGAGTTAACGTTTGAAAGGGTTTTAGACATTTATGAGAAGGAGAACCCTATAGGCGTTGTAGCATGTGTTGGCGGTCAAACCGCTAATAACCTTGCCCCTAAGCTTTCCAGTGTAGGTGTTAAAATACTTGGAACTAGCGGGGAGGATGTTGATAGGGCTGAGGATAGAGCTAAGTTTAGCGCTCTTCTAGATTCTTTAGGCATACCCCAGCCTCCATGGGCTAAATTCACCTCCGTAGATGAAGCTAAAGAATTCGCATCGAGAATTGGATATCCAGTTCTTGTTAGGCCATCCTATGTTTTAAGCGGTACAGCTATGAGGGTTGCCTGGAACTCTAAACAGCTTGAAAGCTACCTCTACGGGGCAGCTAAGGTTTCTAAGGAGTATCCTGTTGTTATCAGCAAGTTTATAACAAACGCTATGGAGGTTGAGGTTGACGGTGTTTCCGATGGTATGAATATTGTTATAGGAGCTGTTATTGAGCATATCGAGCCTGCAGGCATACATTCCGGAGATGCTATAATGGTTATTCCTCCCCAAAGACTTCCTGAAGAGTTAACGAATAGGATTAAGGAATATACGTACAGGATCGTTAAGGCGCTTAACGTTAAGGGTCCATTCAACATTCAATACCTAGTAAGGGATAATGTAGTTTATGTTATTGAATGTAATCTTAGAGCTTCAAGATCAATGCCGTTCGTATCTAAGGTTAAGGGGTTGAATCTTATGAAGTATGCTGCAAAAGCTATTTTAGGTTTAAGCATCGATGGAGTTAATGATCCTGCAATACCGTACGTTGGCGTTAAAGTCCCCCAATTCTCCTTCATGCAGATCGACGGTGCAGACCCTATTCTAGGCGTTGAAATGAAGTCTACAGGTGAAGTTGCATGTATAGGGTGGAGTCTCCATGAAGCATTGATGATGGCTTCGCAAGCTGTCGGCTTAAAAATACCTAATCCTAAAGGCTCCATACTTGTAAGCGTAGGAACTGATGAGCTTAAGGAGAAAATGTTGCCGGTCGTTAAGGAGCTTCAAAGTCTAGGATACGATATATACTGCACTCCCGGAACAGCCTCCTACTTTAGAAGTAGGAAGCTGCCTGTAAAGACTCTGTATAAGGTTAGTGAGAAAAGGGAGCCGAATATTTTAAGCTACATAATCAATAGGAAGATAGATCTCGTAATTAATATTCCAGCTACTGCAAGAATTGAGGAGTATGAAAACGTGATGATGGATGAATATACGATCAGGAGGAAAGCTGTAGAGATGGCTATTCCAGTAATAACTACAGCAAGTGTTGCGAAAGAGCTTGTTAAGGGACTAAGCATTAAGAACTATACGGTTATGTCTCTTCAAGAATACCATAAGATAATAAATGCGGAATGGTAGCGATAGATTTAGCATTTAGCTTCAAGCCTCGTAATGGTGGAAACGGAGAATCCGGTATTGTCCCCCTCATACCGATTCGACATGAAAATATTGTTATTGGGAATTAAGCTGCAAGCTGATTAATGTATAACACCGTTAATAATCGTAGCGGGTATGGAGACATGTGGTGTATGTTTGTTTCTCTTAGCGTTGTCTTAAGCTTTCCTAGATGAATCCAAATTCCTAAACCCCTCTATTGTATTCTTCTGTCCCGGCAGGTATTTGCTACTGCATTAAACTATGCTGGTAGCAACAAATATATGGTTTAATGTAGCTCATCCACTAGCTGGATTTAGAGCTTCCGCTAAATCTCAGGTAGGTATTTGAAAGCTTAACCCTCCATATCTGGGTATTTCAAGCCTTGAACTCATAATCCTACCATGTATAGCACCACTCCATAGGATAGTTTAAATAGCAGTTTCTGGTTAGGATCTATATGGTAGCGCCTAAATCAACTATACTGTTGCAGCCTGTTTCTGAAGGTACCTTTTTAATGATGAATCTAAGTAGAGTTATCGCTAATGTTAAGACAAGATATCAGAATCTAGCTATAGTGGAGCTTGATGAGTATGGGAGGGCTTTGGTGCTTGACGGTTTTGTTCAGTCAACTGAAGCTGATGAATACATATATCATGAATTGCTTGTCCATCCATCCATGATTACACATACAGATCCTAAAAAGGTTCTAATTATAGGTGGTGGTGAAGGAGCAACGTTAAGAGAAGTTCTTAAACACTCAACTGTTGATAGAGTTGTTATGGTTGATATAGATGGTGAGCTTATTAGCTATGCTGAAAGGGAGCTTAAAGCTATGCATCAAGAATCGTTTAGGGATAGTAGAGCTGAAATAGTAGTTATGGATGGTAAGAAATATGTGGAGGAGACAAGTAACGTATTTGATGTAGTAATAGTAGATCTTACAGATCCTTACGGTCCGGAGATAGCTCACGAACTATATACTAGTCAATTCTATAAGAGAATATGTGAGATTTTAACCGATGATGGATTAATGGTTACACAGGCTGGCAGCTCATTCTACTATGAGAAGATATATGACTTCATACTTCAAAATATTAATTCAGTGTTCCCCATAGTTCGTGAATACAATGTATGGATACCATCGTTTGGATATGCTTGTAACTTTATTATAGGATCGAAAAGTCATGATCCAACATCATTAACCATTGAGGACATTAACAACCGGCTTAAGATACGTAATGTTAAAACATACTTCTACTCAGGTAATACGCATAAAGCCCTATTCCTACTTCCAATATATAGGAGGAGATGCGCTGCACAATCCTGTAAAGCATAGTGTAAGCTAGGCTGCATAACTTACAGCTTAATCTCTTCATTAACCCTCATATTTATAGATGGTTTAGAAACCTCTATTTAGCATAGGTTTATTAATGCAGCGCTACTATTAATGTAGTAAGCCCGAATGCCTATAGACAATATGTGGGGAATACAGGATGGATTGTTGTCTTCACCTATTCACGGCGGAATCTCCGTGAAATGGAGGATGAAAGCTTACGCTGGATCGGAACGGTGTTAACGTCTCCAGCTTAAGCTAGAGCTCCTAATCCCACATTTACGCTAAGCAGTTTGAGAAATCCCGGATTTACTGTTAGCCATACATCTATTATGAGGTTCATCAGCTAACCTGCTAAATTCCTAGATAAAGTAATTTGAATGCTAATACTATAAAGGCTCCTCCTGAGAGGAATGATAGGAGTCTAAGCCCTTTCTCCCCAAGTGGCTTATGGCTGTAAGCAGCTAGTAGTATTAGTGTTAGAGAAACTATTGTTGATCCTCCAATTATAGATAAGGCAAATATTAAGTGTGCAGTACTACCTATAGTTTCTAATCCTCTATTGAGAAGTGAGAAGCCAGCTGTAATAAGCCATACTATAAATGGGGGATCGATATGAGCTTTGAGTAGTATTCATCTTAATACCTCTTATACCTGAATGTATGGCTGATAAGCCGAGCCATATTAAAACTATGGCGCCGGCTATATTGATGATGAAAATGTATTTATTTAGTAGATGCATTGCCCCAAATTCAAGTAAGGCTATTAGGGAAAGCTCAGCAGTAATTACGCCTAAAAGCATCAAAAACCCGTTCTTTATGCTTTTCATACCTTCATTTATAGATAGAAGGAAGACTTGGCCTGGAACAATAAAGATTAAGAGGCAAATACTTAAACTACACAGGGTATATTCTAGCCAATTCAGCAACCCTACACCTCACAGCATTAATTAGGTTTTATTATTTCTTTAACCATTTTTAGCTTTTATTAGATTATGTCGATACTTCATCTATCCATCCATATTTCTCTTCAAGCTTAATTATTGCAGCTACGACTTGCCACTCATTCTTCCAAACTTTCCAACATCCTCACTGTAGAAGCAGTATGAACGATTCTGTTTAAAATCCTAGGAATACCTCCTTAATTCAATAACTCATAATCTCCTCCTCAATAATGATCATAACATCTATACCTATCCCAGGTAATTCTTTTTCAAGAAGTGTCTTCCAGACTTCAGCTTTAGCTTCTTCACCTGTAGGAGGCTGCTTAAAATGTGGGATTTCAGGGGAATATCCATAGTAGCCTCTTAGCAGCAAGCTTTGTTACAGATGCGTCCTGAGCTTCTCTAAAGTATGCTTCTCTAGCCATATCGTAGCTCTCAAAGCAACACAGTCGACAAGCTTATCAATCCATTAGGTGTTAGATTTTCAATATCAGCATCTAGGAAAGCAATTATATCGGACTCTCCTTAAGAGACTCTATAATACCTATCCCCATAGCTAACCCCTTCCTGGATGTATATGTTTAGATTAAAATCACTTCAGCCTTGATCTTTCAGCTAATTCATGAGTACGATCTGTTGAATACCTATCAACAACTAGAGGATTATACTTACCCTTCCTAGCAGCCTCAATAAATGTAGCTATTGTTTCTCCTCATTTCCCGTAGGAGAAATCACAACAACCAAAATCATATTAACATTATGAATATAGCTGGATACAGAATTAGTAGCTATGTGTTATCTTATACAGGCTCAGCGAGTCCTCTAGGTTTGGTTGTGGAGAATGTAGGTTGGCTGGAAGCCTCAATAATAATACATTATCGGTGGTTTAGCCTTCATCAAGAGTGCTTGTGGAGTATATGTATTAGCATTGCTAGAATGATGGGGAGCTGGAAGAGCGGTGAGATGTGATTTTGAAGTAGAATTCCTTAAATATGGTTGTAGGGTTTACTGAGTAAGGCTTAATAGCCTCTGGATGTTGAGGTAATGTTATGAAGCAGGTTATAGTTGTTCGAACTGATCTCGGTATGGGTAAGGGCAAGATTGCGGTGCAAGTAGCTCACGCATCTCTATCAGCATTTCTTGAGGCTAAGCGTAGAAACCCCGAGTTGGCTGATGCTTGGCTTTCTGAAGGTCAGAGGAAGATTGTTTTGAAGGTTAATAGTTTAAATGAGCTTTTGGACGTGGTGAAGAAAGCTGAAGATGAAGGGCTACCTATAGCTATCATTGAGGATGCTGGATTAACACAACTTAAACCTGGAACAATAACAGCAGTAGGTATAGGACCTGCATTAGATGATGTTTTAGATAGGATAACAGGTAATCTTAAACTACTCTAGGCTTACAGTAGCATTAAATCTTAGAGATTCTTCGTTCTCTACTTACACACATCTAAGTATGGAGGGATTGTAAAGTACTGAAGCTAAATTATCGTTAGTATTCATAATTAGCTATGGGCTTAAGACTTAACCCTCGATAATCATGCTTTACTCTATATGAATTAGAATAGTATTGAGGATTAACATCTTTACTATATGGATGATTACGTCGAATTAAGCTGTAAAGCTTTTATGAAAGGTATTTGATACTCCATCATTTTAAGTATTTCTACTAACTTTCTAAAGCTGTAGGCTAATCCTGGAGGATTTACAAGCTTAATTGCTTAAGCTTCATCATTAGATCAGGTCTATCTGTAGCTAATCCATCAACACCTTGTTTGAGAAGCTTTAATCCATCTTCAACCTTATTGATAGTCCACGCAATGACTTTCAGGTTGAACTTATGGGCGTTTGTAATAAGTCTCCGGGTTATATAATTATAGTTTGGAATTATTATTTCAGCTTTAGCGTTGAGAGCTAATGCTGAGGGGTTTACGGGTTCGCATGTAAATATAACTCCACATCTAACATCTGGGTAGGTAGTTTTTACATCTTTAATTACTGTATGGTAGAATGAAGCTATAATGATGTTTTCCACCACTCCTCTCCCCCTAATGATTTCTAACGTTTTCCTCCATATGTTTTCCTCCTTAATCTCTACCATTAATCCGCATTTGTTATTAACAGCATCTATAACCTCCTCCAGCGTTGGTATTTTTTCACCTTTACCTGCATTAAGCTTTTTAAGCTCATTAAGGCTTAAATCTCTAACATATCCCCTCCCATCAGTAGTTCTATCAACTGTTGCATCATGAATAACAACGATCTCCCCTGTTTTACAAGCTCTAACATCAACCTCAACATAGTCAACTCCATACTCAATAGCTTTTAAAATGCTTCTTAAAGTGTTTTCAGGCTCAATACCTGCACATCCCCTATGACCGACAATAATCATATAGAGTTATTTAAATCATAGATTTAAACCTTGCTGATCTAGATATTGTTAATATGTCTGGGTTTTGAGCTAAGTATGGATTCGTATAGAACCTATACTTAGCTCTTGAGCTTCATTGCCCTCATTACCCTCCGGGTTCATAGGGAGCATATCATGGACTCCTTTCGGGGTAAACCTCTGTCCTCACATATTAAGGAAGATGCTCCACATGTTTCTCGATGCATTCTTCTGTCTACCGATTCTAAGCCCACATTTTTGGCATTCAAATATCCCTGCTCCTCCCAGGTCTTTATTCACATACCACATCCGGAGCAGGTCTTAGATGTTAGCTTGGGTTTAACGTATACCGTAAAGTAGCCGTTCCATGCCGACTTATATTCAACTTTCTTTTATGTAGTTGTGCTTTGAATTCTGCCTATTCACACTCCCACTTTTCGTCCTCGCTATTTCTTCCTTGAAGTTCGTCAGGTCTTCAAAGACGTTTGTCCTATTAGCAAGCTGCCTCACAATTTTGTCAGTAAGTCATCAACCCTGCCTCTTCTCTTGCCCTATACTTTTGGAGAAGCTTTTCCACGTTTTCTCGGGGGTTGCTGAACCCTTCTTCTCTTAAGCTCATAAACTCTATGAACGGTATATATGCTTCTCAGATCTATTATGTAGTCTTCCTCTCCATAATAGCCGTAAGTATAGGAATGTTGATATCTCATGCTACTGGATTCTCAACTCTAAGCCCCCTCCTTCTAACGGCTCTATAGGCCTATCCTCTTTAAGAATCAACTTCCAAAGCTCTAACTCCTTTATCCTACTCCAGAGCCAAGTCTTCCTTAAATCTATGTATACGCTACCATGGAAGGGTTTAATAGCTATATTTAAATATCTATTCTGAAACTGCTTGACGGGCAGGATATTTTAGACTGAGGGACGGGGTAAAGAACCTTAATTACAAGCCTACAGCATCCATAGTTGGAGGGTTTAAAAACTATGTTCATGGGTTTGAGGACTTAAGGAAAGTAGGATGTTAACGTAATGGGAATATATTGAAGAGTAATTGGATAGCTATCGTAACCTTCATGAGCTGTAGCAATTATCATCAACGAAACCCTATAAAGCCGCTTCAGATGTAGGATACCTGAAGGGAACGTACATGTATGTAGGAAATCAGGTTTGAGTTAGATGGATAACTCAACGTTAACATAACTTTACCTTCAGATAGGGTCTTTCTCTATCCTCGAACTCTTCGAAGAGCTTATGGAGGAATGAAGTAATTCATCAGGTGGGGGGTAGTTCTCCCGATGGGCTATTGTGGATTGATAAATCCAGCTTTGTGGCTTAATACTCGATAATCGTACTCTTCATATTAAATCGGTATGAATTAAGGAATAATATTGAATTCCCTCCGTTTCTATTATACGTGTAAATTTACGAGATTCGAAATTAAGCCACAAAGCTTAAATCCTCAAGGCTATGCACATCTATCAGGGACTACGTAGCTTAGAACCCCGTAGTGAATCTATAACTATGTATAGTAGTATTGCTTGTCTTGCTATTGCACACCACTGTACTGGGCTTGATATTATCCATGGATCTCCCAAGCTGAAGGATGGTGTAAACCATCCAAGTATTATTGCTGAGTTTAGTAGATCTGCCGCTATGAAGGCTGGATATTTTCTTGTAATTAAAGCTGAAAATGGAAGTAGCTGTATGAAGTATTGAGGGGAGAATTTATAGCTTGAAATCATAAATGTAAATAGTAAAAGTCCACATTTATACATTATATCTCCACTCCATCTAGACATCACTACAGCAATCATAGCCGTCATAACTATTAATGATACTAATTGATGATTAAACGGTACTATTATTAGCCAGCTATCTTCAGCTCTCCATGTAGCTTGGTAAATATACGGATATATTACACCATCAAAGTTTTTAGCTAAGAAGTAGATATTTGGTGTAAGCATTCCTAAGATGGTAGATAATATATACTTAGCTTTGCTTCTTAAATCTCTTACATCACCTATAAAGGCTAACATGCAGATTAATGGAATAATACGTGTAGCTCCAGCTAATCCTAGCATAAATCCTGACATGGTTAACCTTCTGTAGAATAGGTATATGGATAGCAGTAGTAGGAAGCTTCCTATCCAATCAAAGCTGTAAACACTGTAGATGATAAATGATGATGTAGACACTGTAAACATTAAGACTCTATAAGGCTCCATATTTCCAACCATTTTCAATACTAGAATTAAACTACCTGTTGAACATAGATATATTATTAAGCTAATTACTAGGTAGTAGCCTTCAACACTTCCGGTTAGGGATGCTAAGTAAACTATTAATCCACTTATAACTGGATATTCAAAGCTGTATTCTATGTAGGGTATTTTCCCACCCGCTACCTCAACTCTACGCCAAAACCATACTATGTCGGAGTAGAAGTTGGAGGTGAAGCCTGGATGGTGAATCCATAAGCTAATAATGAATGCTGCTGTTGTAGATGCTATTACTGAATGTAGGCTTCCCCTATCATTCATCAATAGCTATGCTAATACAAGTATAAATACTTAATTAAAGTTATTACTGCAAGCTGTAATCAATACTACTAGCTTAAATATTTAAGCTACAATTACTCAGTAGATTATGCATTTAACTGTTCATGATGCTGTTATTTTAGCTGCGGGTAGAGGTGTTCGGCTGGACCCTATTACACAGACAAGACCTAAACCGTTAATTCCATTATTAGGGGATCCTCTTCTAATACATGTTCTTAAAGTTATTAGGGATGTTGGTATTGTAAACTTTCACGTTGTTGTTAACTATATGAAGGACATGGTTAGAAATATCCTTCTGGACTATGCTAAACGTGTTGATGTTAACATCAACATTGTTGAGCAGGGCGGAGAGCTCGGTACAGCTCATGCTGTTTCTAGAGTTAGGGGGCTTGTTAACAGTAGGTTTCTTCTTGTATATGGCGACCTATTCATACTTAATAGCTTACCAATATCAACTATTGCCAGCTCTCCTGGAGATATAGCTGTTGGAGTTGCTAGAGTTGCTGATCCGTGGAATTACGGTGTTGTTGTTACTGATGGGTTTAAGGTAATGGATATTGTTGAGAAGCCTAAACAATCAAATACCTTAAGCAGCGTCTACGTTAATGCCGGAATATATCTTCTAAACTCCGACATATTTAGCTATATCGATAATGTTAAACCATCTCCAAGAGGTGAGCTTGAACTTACAGATGCTATTAAGCTAGCTATTAAGGATGGGAGAGATGTTAGAGCTATCCATATACCTGAAGGCTACTGGATGGATGTTGGTAAGCCGTGGAGCGTGATTGATGTAAATAAAGCTTTGCTTCAGGAAATGAGGGGTAGAACTATTAAGGGGGATGTTGAAGGTAATGTTGTAATTAAGGGTCCAATACATATTGGGGATGGAAGCATTATTAAGAGTGGAACATATATTGAGGGTCCAGCATATATTGGGGAGAACTGTGAAGTAGGTCCCAATACCTACATAAGACCATATACTGTACTATGCAGTGGTGTTAAGGTAGGGTCAAGCGTTGAGGTTAAGGAAAGTGTGGTGATGGAGAACGCTAAGCTCCCCCATTTAAACTATGTTGGTGATAGTGTAGTATGTGAAGATGTAAACCTGGGAGCTGGAACCATAACTGCAAACTTTAGATTTGATGAGGGAAACGTGAAGATGAATGTGAAGGGGGAGAGAATAGATACTGGGAGGAGAAAGCTTGGAGCAATAATAGGTGGACATGTAAGAACTGGGATAAATGTATCGATAATGCCTGGAGTTAAAATAGGTGCATGGAGCTGGATATATCCGGGTATAGTGGTGTATAGGGATGTGCCGCCCAACTCAATAGTAAAGCGTTTAGATGAGGTATTAACAGTAAAGAAGTAGCTAAGCTTATGGCTTAATTCCGAACCTCGTAAATTTACATGTATAATGGAAGCGAGAAAATTCGATATTTTCTCAATTCATACCGATTTAGTATGGAAAACGAATATTAAGCCGCAAACTGTATCTACTAAACCGGTATTTATATGATTTCACATTTAACATTTGGGTTTTCAACAACTATAGCTCCATCAAGTCTTAAATACATTTTAACAGCGTAAACTTCAACCCCAGCCTCAACAGCTTTTCTCAACTCATAACCTATCCGCCTATCAACCTCTACGCATGGCTTGAAAGCCTTAGCCTTCGGATGAGCTACTATAAAAGCTACAATTGCTCTATACCCCCTCCCCCTTAAATCCCTTAGAAGCATTATATGTCTTAATCCCCTTTCAGAAGGTGAGTCAGGATACATAGCATAGCTATCTCTCAGCAATACTGCAGACTTCAACTCTAGATATCCCTCATCGTCTTTACGTTTAATTTTATAGTCAATCCTCACACCTCCAACCTTAACCTCCCTCCCCAATATCACGTAATCTTTAAGCCACGGTATAAGACCCCTACTACACGCATTCTCAAAACTCCTCATTTGAATATATGTATCAATCAATGCTGCTTCATCATTAACAACTACTCCAACAATATTCATGCTTGTCTTACCGCTACTTCTTAAACTACATAAAACCTGAGAATCAGGATATATTAAGTCGTAGAGTCTCCCAGTATTCCTTAAAAGCGCTCTATAAATATTTCCGCCATGCTTAACAAGAGCTGTAACCCTGCTATCCCTCCTTAAAATCAAGCATTTAAACACGTCAGCCCTATCTATAACTGTCATTTCACACCCCAAAACTATAAGTATACATGCTTAAAATGCTTTAAGCTCTTAAGGCTATATCCATATGTTTAGGCTTTATTACCTAGTATTGATCGTGGAAATATGGATAGCTAGCATCTATCTATAAGATAAACCGGGTGGAGTAGGGTAGAATTTAAACATAAGCCTATAACTCTAAGTCTACATGTATTTTTTGAAGTGCTTCTAAACCTATTTCCATAAATTCTTCAATGGTTAAACCTATCTCCATACATGATTTGATTCTTAGTCTATCAACTCCCTTAGCGAAATCTTTTTGCTTAAGCTTTTTCATTAAGCTTTTTATTGTTACTTCACTTAGCTTTTTATTTGGCATAACTAGAGCTGTAGCTATTATGAGTCCTGAGAGATGATCTGCAGCTCTTAAAGCTTTTGATATTTTCAAGCTACTTTCTACACCTATCCTCTCATTATGAGCCTTAATAGCCTCTAAAGCCTCATCTGGAAGCTTGTTTCTAAGAATGTTCTCCGCCTCAAGACCATGTCTATTCATATCTCCTGATACAACCTCATAGTCTATGTCATGCAGTAAGCCGGTTAAACCCCAAACCTCAACATCCTCACCTAATCTTTCAGCCATCCTCCTCATCAATGCCTCAACAGCTAAACAATGTTTAAATAATTGCTTACTCTTAACATAGCTATTTAGAAGATTTAAAGCCTCACTCCGTGAAATCATAAATTCAAATTAGACTACCAAAGTTAAATTTTACTGGGAGCCTCCTGTAAACTTAAGCAGGTATGCATAATATCGTTTAAGGTCTCCGAGAAAGCTGTTAGAGGAGGATAAATCATCATCCCCCAAAGGCAATCAACTGAAACTTGGTTGCAAGTATTGACATCGGTATAAACAACCTCATTACAATATACGTTGAGAACAGGTTAACAAAACTGGTTAATGGAAGACCATTGAAAGCCATTTCACATTATTGGAGGATGAGAATAGCGAAATATCGGTCTACTCTGAATAAGTATGGGTTGAAGACTTCTAGGAGGTTTAGACTCATGTACTCTAAGTGGAGGGGACAGGTTAAGAGCTGTATCGATGCGAGAGTTAGGCAAGCAATTGAATGGCTGTATAGAGTGGATGTCTCGTTAATCAGGGTCAGCTACCCGAAGAACATCGCTCAAGAGAATGGAGATTTTAATAATGTTCATGTGCGAACATACTACTTACTGAGAAGAATTTATGAGGTAGCTGAAGAATGCGGAATAACCATAATCTATGTTAATGAGGCATGCACATCATCTAAATGCCCAATTCATGGAGAAGAATGTGGAAAAAGAATTAAACGTAGATTATTCAAGTGCACAAAGCTAAACAAAGTCTTCAACGCAGACCTTATTGGAACACTTAATATACTCATAACCCTGAGCCCAGTGGGTATGGGTAATGGGCTGAAGACCTAGCCCAGGACTAAATCCCCGAATTGGGGAGATGTAGTCCCAAACCTCCCCGCCATAGCGGAAACCTCACCCTTTAGGACGGGGAGAGGTCAGAGAATTCGAAATAAGCTTAAGCTAATTGTAGAGTATGTTGTTAACTAATCCGGAGAATTTTGCAGTAGATCTACGTTGTTTCTTAAAGTGGGGAGGTAATTGTGGAGTATTAACTAGGGTTTAGTTAAGTACTATATGTTTTTCTAATGTTTTTAATAAGCTGTTATCATTTAGAATGTATTTAAGTTCTTCAAGGTTTTTAAACGGTCTATTAGCTACTATTCTTGAAGCCTTAAGCTTTGTTATTCCAGGTATATCCTCTAAGGCTTTTCTATCTAGATGGTTTATATCGATAGGATATGGTATACCTGTTACGGATCTGTATCCATGATTTAGAACTATGAAATCTATAAATCTATTAGGTTCAAGCTTCTCTTTTGAGCATATAAGTATTGGATATGAAGCTACTTGTCTAGCATAGGTTAGTTTTCCATCATTTTTCTCGATGAAGCATTCTCTTAGAATGGTCCATCTAGGCACCACCATTCTTATCATAGGTAAATCGATGTTTCTCCTAATCATCTCCTTATATCTTCTAAATATTTCTTTATGTTTACTCATTGTTGAGGATCCGTGGCTCCACATTCTTGTACCTTGAAAAACCATTACTTGCCTTATGTTTATCCTCCTTACTAGAAGCTTTTCGCTAAGTATTTTCTCCAGAAACTTGTAGTTTAGTCTGTATGTCTCCTTTGTCTCACCTATTAATCCATGGACTAGATTTATGCCTGGTAGGAGATGTGGTAAGCCATTCCATCCTCTAGCCGATCCATACTCGTTAACTATTTTAATAGCTTCAAAAGCCTCGTCAGGCATCACCTTTAATCCATTCATCCTCACAACTCTTGGATCTGCTGACTCGATGCCGAAGGCTGCAACATCACCTGGCGTATGATACTCAATTATTATCTTAATTATTTCTTTAGCCTCCTCCCTATGGTGGTATACTGTTCCCGGATTAACGTTATCTATATGTAATGTACGTAGATTTGGGGCTACACTCCTTATCCCGTGTAGGAGTCTCCTAATTGCTTCGGGCTTCGGCTTTGGAAACTCTACTTCTCCTACGTTTTCAGCATGATATGTGAAGAAGTCCGGCTGTCGACCAAGCCTTATAGACTTAACACCGTAGGAGTATAAAGCCTTAACCTCCTCCACAACATCTTCTACAGGTCTGAAATCAGGTAACCCCTTTAATGGCTCAATACAGAATGAGCATCCACCAGTAATAGCTCTAGGGCATCCACGGTATGTTTCAACCTCACATATTAAGTTTAACCCATAGCATGGATGTTGAGTAGCAATTCCAGCTCCTCTAATAGCGAATTTGCTTATGAATTTCTGGCTAGGTCTTCTTTCAGATGGATCTATTTTTTCAACAGATCCCTCCTCAATAAGTCTGTAAGTTACAACTTCAACATCTCCCTTAACAACAACATCGAAAATATTTGAAAACTCAGGCGGCTCAACAATTCTACCACCTTCAAATCCAAGACCGAATTGGGCTACTGGTCCACCAATAATCTTAATTGGTTTCTCAATTAATTTAGCTAGCCGTATAAGTTCCCATGGCTTAATAGGTTCTCCGCCTAGATATTTACCTGGAACACATACTCCGGCAATAAATATAACTAGATCTGACGTTAATGCCTGCTTGATAAATCTCCCAGTATCCCTACGTACTTCATCTATGGTGAAATATCTAATATCTGCGTTTCGCTCAATAGACCATACTGCTCCAGCAACATATCTGGGATATACGTCAAGGTATGGTGGAACGCCGAGACCTGCCGGCTCATCAGTATATCCGTCCAGTATTATGACCCTCATAGAGGCTATAGCTAGTCTTTACTTTAGTTATTGTATTCTAGCTTATTAAAACTCCTCTTAGATGTGTAGATGCTGCATTAACGATTTTTACCTTAACAACTTTTCCTATAAGATCTGCTCCGCCATTTATAACTATAGGCTTATATGTATAGTTTCTACCCATAACGGTTTCATCCTTGCCCTTTTCATCAATTATAGCGTTTCCAACCCATCCAATCCAACCCATATTTCTCCTAGTAGCTATATCTTCTGCAAGCCTACTTACTATTCTACTTCTCTCCTTAACAACTCTTGTAGGTAGCTTCTTCATTTTAGCTGCTGGCGTACCCGGTCTTGGACCGAACTTTGATACGTTAACGAAGTCAGGCTCAACCTCCTTAATAAGCTTAATAGTGTTTTCGAAAGCATTCTCTGTTTCTCCGGGAAATCCGCATATAATGTCTGTAACTATGGTTATGTCCGGGATGTTTTTCCTCAATCTATCTACAAGTAGTTTAAAATCGTTAACTGTATACTTACGATTCATAAGCCTTAACACTTCATCATCTCCGCTTTGAACTGGAATATGGATGAATTTAAATATTTTCCTGTTCTTATATACTTCCACAAGTTCATCTATGATTTTAAGAGCCATATCTGGGCTCATCATGCCAACTCTAACATAGAACTCCCCATTAATATCTACGATCTCCCTAAGTAAATCGGCTAGATTAACACCTAAATCGTAGCCGTAGCAGCCACAGTCATGGCTGCTCAGCCAGATCTCCAAGGCTCCACTACTAACAGCTGCTTTAACAGCTTCAACAACCTCCTGAATACTATAGCTTCTTAAACGTCCAGCAGCTATTTTTTCACAGCAGTATGTACATTCCCCAAGGCAGCCGTAAGCTATTGGAATAACTCTAATAATCGGTGATGTAGGGATTCTAGGCGTTGTTAATGGGGGTTTAAAATCATTTCTTAAAATAATTGGTCTACCATCCTCCTCAACTTCTTTAACAACTTTAACAATATTACTGCCTGGAAACGGTCCAACAATACCGTTAACTCTTACCTCACTTAAGATACGGCTCGGATTAACCATTGTTAAACAGCCGGTAACAATAACCTTCTTATCTTCAGAAACCGATTTAATAGCACTAACAATTTTATCCTCAGTAGGCTTCTTAACAGCACAAGTATTGAAGACAACAATATCAGCCTCCCCAATATTATCAACGACTCTATATCCACTTTCCTTTAAACATCCAGCTATGAATTCGCTTTGAGCTAAATTCATTGAGCATCCATAGCTACGTATATAAACCTTTTTAACCTTCTGAATACCTACTTCACCACTCCATAATTCAACCAGTAATTTTAAATATTACTATAAGTAAGCTGCTATTATGATTTGCTGATGGGAGATGGAAGCTTACTTCTATCCACTCTGTAAGCTTTATCTAGATTTTCCTCCCTACCTATGGTGACTCTACGTTTAAGCTACTACTTATTAGTGAGGGAATCCTTATCTTAATTGTTTACTACTTCCCATTCATCAAAATTGCTTCAAATATTTTAAACTTTAATTGTAGAGTTCATAAATCCATCACGGCTTAATATTAAGCTTCTACTCTGATAGAGTACTTGTAGGCTGGAGGTTTTATTAATTGATGATGCTGTATAGTTTATTTCCTCTATTTACAGTTCCTTAGATGTAAAAGCTTGAATAAGACTTCAAGCCGAGATATGTGGATTCAAGCATAAATATAGGTTTTCTTAATTAAGAAGCTATTAAAGGGTTAGCAGAGCTCTTGCAGATAGTTTTTGAAGCCTTGAAGAGGTAATGCTGACGGATATGTCTCCAAGCGTTGAAGGGCTTATACAAGAACATTAATGTTGAGAGAATCGGTTGCTATAAGGTTTCTTACCATATGAATGGGAAACCACAATATTGGTTGAAGTACTTGTTATCTCGTTAATGGGTAATTATTCATTTAATACCTCCATGCTAAGAGCTTTTAGCTTAACCTTTTTACAAGACTCTTCAACAAGCTTATGGGAGCCCAGTCAGGCAATGAGAAGGCTGATGAGAGTTCCAGTAATCTCAAGACCGATGAATTCTTAGAGCTACATAGATCTACCAAAGACTACATAAATTAGAATCCAAGCAGACCTAGCAACTTAACATGTGTAGGCACTTATCCTAATTTGCTAGCCTATTCAAGCGATAATAAAGCTTAAATTTCTTAAAGCTATTAGTAATGGGCTAAGCATCCCCATGCTAGAGTGTGTAGTTAACGTAAGCGTATGCTTAAGGATGAAACTACTTCTCAGCATGGGGGTACAGCCCATTAAACATGTCTTCACAAATCCACCTATATAAAGGATTCTACTATAACCTAAGTTATAAATTGAGAGTTAAACTCTATTTAAATCAACTGATACTACATCCTATACTTTCATGCTTAATTTCAAGTCTTATAATTTCATTCACGTAATAGAAGCAGAATATTCAACCTAATTCTCAACTCGCAGATTTAGATTGGAAATGTAATTATCTAGAATAATCTGTAAATTATGATGGGTTTAAGAACGTTGTCTTCCAGATATGAGTAGGAACCATATGAGGAACATAGCCATCAGCAATATCATATATATTATAAATGATCTTTTACGTCTCCTTTCAGCTTTATTAAATTCTTCCTCACATTTATTGGAGCAGAACCTCTTATCCTCATCAACAGCTTTCCCGCACCAGATACAGTGTTTATGTGGTGGGATTTTTCCTAAATCCCTAGTCTTCCTAGACATAAATTCACCAAACAGTTTTAGAAATATTTTATTTAAATCTTATGCTAATGTATGGCGTCTTGTAAACTTAAGCTTTACCTAGAAGTTAATCAGCAAGCTTAAGTTTACAAAGCCATGTATGGGATATAGAAACAGCCCCTATTTAGTAGCATCTAACAACTCATAACTCTTCCCGGACTCCATATTAAGTACAGCTTTAATTGATGAATAGCTAAATAATAGTTGAGCAGCCACTTTGCGAAATGCTTAAATACCCTAAATCTATAGGTTTATTGGTGTATATATGAGCCAAACGCTTCATCCATAAACCTATACTTCCTAGTTTTCTATAGCGGTATTATTGTAAGTTATTCGTGGAGGGTTTATGGGCTTTCCGCCTCAATGATGGTATTTAAAGATGTTAATGAATACATTACTTCGGCAAGCAGTTTAGAATTGCTTCAACCTAGTATTTCAGCGTATAGTTCGCTGTATGGGATTGTAATGTATAAGCCTTACCCTACTATAAGCAATGCTGAGTTCTCTGCTTGCAATGTTTAGGTGTTGTTATGGCTAAGTATAGGCTTAAATGTATTGAGTGTGGCTTAACATATGATGATGATAGAGTTCTATGTAACTGTAATGGATTGCTTGATGTTTCATACCTAAATCCCCCAAGCGATCTTCGTAGTAGATGGATGGGTAGAAGGATTAGTGTTTGGAGGTATTTTGAGCTTTTACCTGTTAAAAGCATGAGTAGCATAGTATCTCTAGGTGAGGGCGGCACTATACTGTATCGTTGCGGCAGAATTGGGGAGTATTTTGGTTTACGTGAGCTACACGTTAAGAATGAGGGTGGTAATCCCACAGGCTCGTTTAAGGATAGGGGGATGACTGTCGGTGTATCTAAAGCTGTTGAGCATGGAGCATCCGCAGTTATATGTGCATCTACGGGAAATACTTCAGCATCTCTAGCTGCTTATGCTGCTAGAGCTGGATTAAAGTGTTTCGTTATACTACCTCACGGTAAGGTTGCTCTTGGAAAGCTTTCTCAAGCAGTTATTTATGGAGCTAACATCATATTTATTAAAGGTAGCTTTGATGAAGCTTTAAAGGTGGTGAGAGGGATGGCTGAAGATCATAGACTATATATTCTTAACTCCATAAATCCGTTTAGGCTTGAGGGACAGAAGACAATAGCCTACGAGATATATGATCAGCTTGGATCTGTACCTGATGTTGTTGTTGTTCCCGTAGGTAATGCTGGAAATATAAGCGCAATATTTAAAGGATTTATGGAGCTTAAGCAGTATAGGTTAACGGAAAGTATTCCGAGAATGGTTGGGGTACAGGCTGAGGGAGCTTCACCAATTGTTAATGCTTTTAGGAGGGGTTTAAGACATATAGAGCCTATAGAGAACCCTGAAACAGTTGCAACAGCAATAAGGATCGGTAATCCAGTAAACTGGAGGAGGGCTTTAAACGCTATATACTCCTCAAATGGCTATGCTGTATCTGTATCGGATATGGAGATACTTGAAGCTCAAAAGCTTCTAGCAAGACTTGAAGGAATATTTGTTGAGCCAGCATCAGCAGCATCAATAGCTGGATTAAAGAAGCTTCTAGAAGAGAAAGTTGTGGATAGGGATGAGCGTATAGTATGTATAGCTACAGGTCATGGATTAAAGGATCCTGACGTAATTACCAGGAATATGAATTCCACCATTGTTGTTGAATCTAAGGATGCAAGTAAGGTGGTAGGGAAGCTTTTAACTAGCTAAACCTAACAGCTCTAGCTATAGCTACTATAAGTACTGCTAGTAATAGTAGTATAGCAATAATGGCTACTAATGCTGCTTCAGGCCCGAATCCAAACACTATAGGTAGTGGTATAAATGGGAATATTATTACCCCCCCACTAACTCTAGCACCCAGCATTAGAGAGCTAATAGCCATAATCATCATCCCCACAAATATAACTATAAACCCTATAATGAAAAGCTTTAAGGGAAGCTCAATACCTCTATGCTCCTCAGCTACCTGAGGCCCAGCTCCACTATAGCATTCACTACAAACCCAGCTGTAGGGGTTAAAGCATGATTCACATACCCTCCTCCCACATTTCTGGCAAACATATCTTGAGCTTCTTACCCCGCATACTTCACATACAGCCATAGCTACCACACCGTAAGAAGTGTAAATATTAAAGTTACAATTATAATCGCTATAGCTACAATAAGCATTACCTTAACGATTTCTCTACTAGTTCCAAAAACTATCGGTATGGGTCCGATGAGTACTGCTCCACCACCCTGAATTCTCCCCCTTATGGAGCCTACAGCCATCAATACTACAGCTACAAATATAATTATAAACCCAATCATAACCATAAGCCAGCCAATACTAAACAAGTTAGCATCTAGCATAATATTACTTTGAACAGCCGCTATATAAACATTAGGCTAATAACTATCCATTAATAGAGTATAACTTTCCTGCTAGGTCGAAATGAGCTGTTCTAGTATGGTCTTCTTCTCGAGTTCTAAGTTAACTTTTAACTTTTTCCAAAAAATCTAGGCTCCATGCAGGTACAACCCTTATTTTCTTGTCTTCCACAATCCTTTCATCAAATTGCTCCAAGCTAACTATAAGCCCCTCCTTTAACTTTAGCAACTCTAATATTTTTGTAAAGTTTCTTATATCCTTATCTTCAACATTCTCCTTCACTTCTACTGGAAATAGCTTCCCATTTCTTTCTAAAATTATATCTACCTCATAATTTTTCTTAAAATAAAAGTTTGCATTTAACGTATTAACAACGTATGTTTCTAAAACCTTTCCAAAAAATTCTTTTTCAAAGAAGACGTTGGAGTAGGAGAATGTAAGTGAGGTTGTGGCAGGATATAATTTCTTAAATTTCCTCGATGAAACTAAGACGCCTCTTCTATAGTTTGAGAGACTTCTTATTGCTAGAGTGTACTTCAAATATTCTACATAGTTTGAAATTGTTATTCTGCTTCTACCAAAAGATTTCGCTATGGAATTCATGTTAAAGATTAGGCCGGGGTTTGAGAATACAAGCTTAAGCAAACCCTCCATCAACTCAAAATCTTTCGTACCAAACTCGATCGGTATATCTCTAAAAACTATTCTTGCAATTACCGAGTTTTTTACATAATCCCTTATTTCATCATCATCCTCCCAATCAACTATCTCTGGAAAACCGGCTTTTCTCAAATAGTCAAAGAACAAGGGTAAAACTCTTCTTTGATATAACTCAATACTCTCTCCTTTCACCTCTAATCCTTTCATCTCCAAAAACTCCTTAAAAGTTAAAGGTTTAAGCTGAACTTCAAAAAATCTTCCAGCTAAGTACTCTAATGCCTTTCTCGATAGTAATAAAGAAGCAGATCCTGAAAGAAAAAATTTCAAATTCGGATATAGATCGTAAAACATCTTCACATCAGAAAACCAATTTCTTGCTTTTTGAACTTCATCCAAGAAAATATACAATCTCCCACAATCCTCAAAATTCTTCTTCAAAACCCTTTTTTCATAAGCCTCCAAAACCCTTTTCAACTCGTATCTTTCCTCATCAAAAGAAAAATAGAAAATGTTTCTAGGTTCAACTCCTCTCCTCAATAATTCATCAATTAGCTGATAAAATAAAGTGGTCTTTCCAACTCTTCTTAATCCTGTTAATAAAGTTATTTGTCTTTTATTTGCTTGCTCCAAAAGCCAATTGAAAGAGTATCTTTTCATAGGCTTAGCTAATTTCCCCCTCACCTTTCCTGTAACCCACCATTCATTAAATCTTTCTAAAGCTTCAATCTCCATATAAGTATAGTAAAATATACCAATATTTAATTTTTTGGTTAATTTATGCTGATTATCGAGAATTTGCGGCTTCTCTTAATATTTAGAGGTGGTTTCAAAATATTTAAGTTTATCATATTCCATATCTCATATGTATTATTATGCATGTGAATGTTATGATTGCTGGAATATTATGGCTATTCTTCATATCTTATTATTGCTCTTCTGAATGTTAAGCCATGAATTGAATCTCTCTATGGCTGATCTCATCACTTTATATCCCCCCTCATCATATGGTATTTGTCTTCTCTCATTCCTAGTGTTTACAGGTATGTTGCCTTAACCATCCCTCTCCAGCCTATCCCTCACCT